>Ga0228710_1008672_pt1 | contig 14475 bp, 4 predicted proteins | sample MedpolnodulmetaG_FD_177995 | JGI IMG/M metagenome (GOLD analysis project Ga0228710, IMG submission 177995) | Root nodule microbial communities from Medicago polymorpha collected in Santa Monica, California, United States - pink nodules | ecosystem: Host-associated > Plants > Roots > Nodule...
AGACTACACTTAATCTAATTTTATCCTACCTTGTTTTAAGTGTAACACTTAAGACTATCACATAATATCATCAAATATGTTTGCATGTTAAAGATGCCAACGATAAAATAGTACCTGTAAGTCCAAGATGTTGCAAACATTACTAGAAACACTTAAGACTATCACATAATATCATCAAATATGTTTGCATGTTAAAGATGCCAACGATAAAATAGTACCTGTAAGTCCAAGATGTTGCAAACATTACTAAATGAATTACTATTGATCATTAATCAGTAATCAACCATTTAAAAATGAATCAAACATTAAAATTAAAATTGACTTTTTCAAAAAAGTCAGTTTCCTGACTGCACAGTAGAATCTCCCCAATAGAATAACCTCCATGCAATTGTGCTTTAAGAAAAAATAACTAAATTCCAATTGTGAGTGCATTTACGCTTTGTTGTACGCCTTAATTACTTTGAACAAAAGCACCTACGTACAAAACTTGTGTACTTATATAGATACATAAACATGCTAAAGAAAATAAATATTCCTTACAAGTATCATTAAAGTTGGTGGATGTCCATTCTTGATCTTTCAAATTTTTATAACTTCAATTAGTGAATGAATTGTCATTGCTTTGATTGCATGTGACCATTCACTTGCTTATTTGTATCTTATAAATAGGACTCATGTTTTGATGTAAAGATACACTTGAGAAGTAATACAACATACTCTTTTGTTATCCCTCTATCCCTTTCTCTCTACTCTTCTATGTTGTACAATATCTTGCAATACTTTAAATTAATTTCATAATCATAACACGTTATCAGCACGAAGCTCTGAGAGTACTTGAGGTAATATTAATTTTTGTTACTTCTTTTTATGATGCTTTGTCGAGGTTGCTCATCGAATGATATTTGATTTTAGTGGATGATATACACCGAAAAGCAAAGAAAAGCATCAAACACAAACTATATTTAAATAAACAGATGTCTCGAATAGAATTGAAGGTGATGAAGGGTTATCCATTTTTATTCTCAGGTAAATTATAAATTTCGAGGACAAAATCAAATATCATCCATTTTTGTTGCTCGTTTCATTGAGACTTTGCTTTTGTGATCAAAATCGACTTTGTGGTAATGCTCAAAGGTAAGGTAAAGGTTAACTAATTCAATTGAGTTGTGTGTATAACAATGAGTAGGACAAACAAAGAATGTCTAGTTTCTCCATTTTTTTTAGGGTTGGCAAATTTCTATACCTTTTTTTTTATGATCTAATACTATGGAAACCCAACTAGTAATTTTGTTGATACCTCTAGTTAGGGGTGGGAAAAAACAATCAAAAGCTGAACCGAACTGCTGGACCAAAATGAACCAAATTGCTATTGAACCGAATTGTTCTATACAAGTTATGAATTGAACCGTTATGTAAAAGTTGTGAACCAAACTGCTATTGAACAGAATCTTTTTGAAAAAACGAAAAACTGAAATTGAACCCAAATTAAACCAAATACTCACAGGCTCATTCAAATAAACAAGAAATCACGACATCAAAATTCAGAAGCAGATAAGAAAACACGTGGTTCCATTAAGCATAAGCATATATTTAAGGATCAATTAAATTAATTGAAAAAATTGGAGAAATAAATGAGAGAATCGGTACGGAAGGGAAGAGTGGTGGTATTGCGGTGGAAGTTTTATGGAGCGGCGGCGGGAGAGAGGAGTGCGACAATGTGATTGGTGGAGCGAGGGATGGATGAGATTGTTGAAGAAAGAGAAGAAGAGGAAGATAAGAACAACTTCGATTGATCTTAGAAGCAAAGACATGGTGATTGATTATCAATTGAGAGAATAGAACAATCGAGCTAAGTGTGGTGATGCTAACAAGTTCAATTATCTGGGATTGCGCGCTACATCTGACGGAGGAAGTGTGAAAATCCTGTTGGTTTTTTTTAGGAAACAGTTCACCGTTTTGAAGACCAGTTCGGTTTGATTCGAATTGTTCCATTATGGTTCGGTTCAGTTCAAACGAACTAAAAAACAGTTTGGTTTGGTTCAGACACAGTTTTGGGTCTGAACTGAACTTTGGCCATTCTTACTTTTAGTGATTGGTTATCGTCCAACTGTGTCCGCATCAACAATGTTGATAAGAAATAAGAACCTTTAATTTGGACATAGGAATAAAACACCACAATAATAAAATGCAAAAAAAAGATTTAAAAAAAATTGTTTGCCATAATATTTCTTATTCAATTAATACATTCAATGTTCCCTTAGGGACACTTCTCACTTTTGCCAGGTCCACCATAATGCAAGTAATTTCCCCACTCTTTATTATACCATGGTCTTAAAGGATAACATTCTGGTTTGTCTGCTGACCAATCAGGATCTGGTAGGTCAATATAGACGTTTTGTTCGGTAACTGAAACTTGCATATTTCTAATAAATGCAACTTTATTAATGCTATTGAATTCAAAATGTCCACTACCCATTTGGGTGGTAGTATGAGATCCTGTTCTCTTTAAATTGAGAACCTCTCCACCAAATTGAACAATATATGCTTCACCCTTTAATTCTGTGAACAAAGAGGCTGGCCAATAGCCAAGAAATTTTCCAGATCCATATTCAAGCCACCAATTCCCATAGTTTGGATCCTACACAACAAAAATATTAGTTTTTTTTTTTTGAAGGAACAACAAATATTAAATTACTCAAAAATAGATGTATATAATCATTAAGAGAAACATTTTATCTAGACAACACAACAATTTTGAAGACTAATATGATTATTAGTCCCTCCCTTATTAAAAAAAAAATAGTAACTTATAAAGTTATTTTATAAACAATTACATATCACTAGTAAGAAACAAATTAACCTATCATAGTATAATCAAATTGCTCATCCATTGATTTTGCAAAAAATCTTTTAAAAAACAAACATGTTTCAAATTATCCATAATCATAAAAAGTTTGTTTGGTAATCTCATGAGAATGTTACCTTCCAGATGTTTAAGGGAAAAACATATTGTTTGCCATTATATGTAGAAACTCGACCGAATCTCCCTCCCAATAGATATTTCTTGCTTGTTTGAACAAAGCCAACGCATTTTAAATTGAAGCATCCACTCTGTCTTTCTAGATCAGACTGCAATTATTAATGTGTATGTTACGCTTGAAGTAAAATAAAAATTATATAATCCTATAAAAATAACATAAGAATTATATAAGCTAATATTCTTTTTCAACCTTCTTTATTTCAATAAATTTACTTACCGTCCAATAGGCAAATAGTCTAGGGAAGTCATCCCCATAGAGATTCGGGAATACCTACATAAAAATTAATATCACTTAAACTTAACTTTTATAAATAAAAAAAGAAAGGGAAATCACATAACCCTACAACAACATATAAGAGTATAAGACGTACTCAAAAACAAGAGGCAAAAGAAAATAAATGAATAAATGATAAGAGAAGAATTTAGCATACATGCCAACCAGCTTCAATAGTGTCTCCAGATTTTTGAGAAGCTATCGATATTTTAGCCGCGCTGAATTCATCTTTTTCCACTTTGGGGCGCCACACGTTTAGGATAGCTGATGCTCCTGTGTACCCATCTCCTTGCACAGACCCAATTGAATGCTGTGTAGTTTGGATCAATAAGAAGAATCCATTTGTTATTTCATTTTTAAAATAGCATAAGGTTTAGAGAGAAATTAGGTTTAATGTTGGTTAGTGATTAAATTTCTTGCTATAGAAAAAATATTGAGAAAAAAACCAATTTTGTGCGATTGCATACTTCGTAATTATCTCGATCGATGTATTTTCTTCCAAAATGGTTAATAGAGTCAGCTCTTAACAAGTCTTGTTCCGTTATTCTTCTAATTGGAATTGTTCCTTCAGGACATGATTCACCAGACAATCTCCACAATTGAGGGATATCACTAAAATTACCTTTTTGGCCACTTGGTTTTTCTGGAGGATCCTGTGTATAAAATAATGGACGAAAAAATTATTTTTGAATTATTTTTGAATTTTTATTAATTAAACTAACAAAAGAAAATACCAATGGTTTTTGTCCTTTCAATAAAGGATGATCAAAAGCTGGTTGTTTATGTGTCAAAACACAGTCAATGATATCGCCATCAGGACTCTGCAAAAATGAATACAAACAAAAAATTTACAAGATCACAAACACAAGCATATAAGTTAGGTTCAACAAATAAGAGTATGTTTTGATGTATAATTGAAAATTCAAGAGACCGTTTTAATATTCATTCATATTTATAAGTTAGGCTCCAAGACATTATAGTGACTAATGGGAAAATTTTGAAACATTATAAACCTAAATCTGTACATATTTAAGAAAAAAAAATATAATTATAAGAACCATTTTAAGATTCATATATATAATTAGGTCATGAGGGATTTCAAACTTTCAGGTGGTAATTGTATATTTACCCATTTATGATGAAAATTCTCCGAATTTTATTATCCAAACAAGTTAAGTTATAATGAAGAATTAATTACATCTAAAATTATATTTCTACAGAAAACTTTTTCATCCAAAAAATATACCAATGATGTTATAAAATTTATAACATGCCTGAATTGTTTTAACAGCAGGCTTGTTGATCTCTTGAAGACGGGTTGCTATCATCTTCTTCATCTTGTAGAATTCTTCATCTGAAGTTTTATTGACTAATTGATGTTTGCTTATTCTTGAAGAGTTAATTGGACAAACCAAAGATACAATAAGAAGAAAATGTAGGAGGAGGGAAATGATCTGGGAGCTAAAGTCCATGTTTGTTTTGTGTTCTTAGATTTTTGTGTAGTGCATGGAAACAAATTTACTTTTGAGAGTGTGAGTGCGTGTTCGATCGAAGCCTTAGTTACTTTGAACTAGCACCTGTGAAACTATTGGGAGTGTTGTTTGTGTGTGTGTATATATATTATAAATAAACACGAATTAAGAAAATAAATAATTAAAATATAATATTTAATATATTACTACTATAGAATCATTTAATATTATATCTTTTAAGTAGTCAAAACATTGGTTGGTCAAACATACTTATTTAAAATTTAAGGAAATATCTTAAACTCGTTGTGTTGTATATTCTATGGTATTTCAAAACTAATTTATCTAAATAATTTTGATTAAATTAATTTAATTAATTGGTTATATTAATTTCTTTTAGTCTAAAATTAGGTTTATTCAAAAGAATTAATTTAAAACTATATTTGTTATCTTTCAAGTGACTAACACATATTCTCATTAAAAAAAAAAAGTGACCAACTCATATTCAAATAAACACACACAATCTATAGCATCCTTTAGATTGTTTGAACACGAGAGATGTAACACCCCAACTTTCAATTTTTAATTAATTCAATGATATTTAAAGGTGAAGTTTTGATTAATATTATTATTGTTGTTGCTTGTGTTTGAGTATTGTTTTGTTTGTGAGAAAATGAAATATTGATGATGATTGAGAAGTAGTAAGAGAATTTAAATAAAATGAAGGGAGAAGTCAAAATAAAATAACGTAGAGTCGGGGGTGTAGAATATAAGTTTTAAATAAGTGGGGGAGGGGAGGGGTAAAAGAATAGTGAGTAGAGGAGCAGAGAATCTTAACAAGTGACTGTCCCTAATATAAATAGAAAGGTTAGGAGTTAGAAGAGTCAGTACTACTGAACGTGGAAAAGAAAGAAAAGAAGAGCATATGAGGATAAACCCAAGCAGTAGCAAGGTTAGGCCACAAACCGGAATTTCAAAGGATTCAAGGTAAGGGGGAGAATATATTCATCTCCAGGGTTTATCTTTCTTGTTGGGGCTGTAGAAAGGGTAGAGAACGAGTGTTGCTGAAATGTTGTTGAGGATTACCTTTATGGTTGAGGATTTAAAATTTTAAAAAGGACAAAGTTAGTGTAATCGAAATTAGAGCCTTTAATCATGCGAAGGTGGCATGGCCATAGAAAGTGAGATATAATATGGAAGACGTTTTGAGGAATATTAATAGAGAGATAAATACCTATATTAGAACGGAGAATGGAGAATGAGGTATACTATTAGGATGAAAGATGTAGTAATGAATAGAACGAATGACGGGAGTAGATTCTAAAATGCAGTAATGAATAACGAAGAAATGTGATGTCTATATATTCTTGCATAAGATGTTGATTAATGATGAGAAGTTACTATCGTACGATGAAGATCTATGTTGAGATCATAATTGTTGAATGGTGATGATGAATGATGTAATAAATGATGTTTGTGAATGACGAGTAATGACGATGACTTATCTTGGGTAAGGTTGGGGATGATAATAATAGTGAGAAAAGACATCAAGTTAATTAAGGTTAATAAGATGAGAATTTAATAGAGGAAATAATGTGGGTACGTGGTGAGTCTAAAAACACACGATTTAGTAAAAGGGGTGTAAAACGATGATAATAGGGGATATGAAGTAGGTGCTTTTCTAAGTAATTGAGGATGTTAATCATAATCTCCTTAAACCAATAATGAGTTTAGGGATACCGTTAAGTGAAAGAGTAAAAGAACCAAAGTAGTTAAAGAACTTAAGATGAATGTTAGACAGTAACGTATAAGGTGTAAAAATGAATAAAGAATATAGAAGTCTAATTTAGATGATCGTAAACGATGAGAGGGTCGTTAAGACGAAATGTTAGGGAAGATAAGGAGTTGTATATTAAGTAATGAAGGATAATAGGAATGATGATAACGATGAATAAGACGGGGATCGATTAGAAGAGACCAAGATGCATAAGAAATAGGATAAGAGGTAATAGTTATAATGGTTGACGATAATAATAACAATCAGTATCGAGAGAATGAAACCTCAAATTATTGTGAAATCTCGGTGAAGAAAGTTGCTGAAGTCAAATTTAGTGATAAGGTGAGATAATAACTTTAAATTAGAACGAAGTTAAGATTAGGGGAATGGACGATGTACAAATGACTACGCACGTGAGAACAAAGTAATAAGATATAATATCGTTTTATTGAGGAGAATAAGTATGAAAGAGTTAATGAATATGGTGAGGGAGAACCTAGTTATGTAGGGAGGGGAAGTTGTATGTAATGATAATGAATAAGAAAACATCTTGAGACTAGGAATGAGGAATAAGATATGATATCGGGGATAAAGTTTATAGACAGCCTAAAATAGAGGAGAGAATAGAGTATGCCCATAAAATGAATAATAAAATAAAATAGAGGGATGTTGAAGTAGAAATGAGTCACGCTTAAGGGTCGGATTAATGAAGAGATAAGGTGGTTATATAAACAGTTGATAGAGAGTGATGATGAGGAATCTATAATGTAATGAAGAGTGATGACGATTGATATTATATATATGTAAATAAATAAATACAATGAGAAATGATAATGTTTATATTTTAGTGATGATGAGGATGACAACAACTATATAATTATGATGATGAAAGTGATGATGTTTATCTATGATGATGATGAGAGTGATATATAAAACAATGACGAGAGTGATATATGATGATGATGAGTATGGTGATGATTTGTGTGCTTGCATTAGAGTCATGCATTTTAGTGGGAGTCTTGCATTAATATGTGAATTATTTGAATATGTGTATACTTGTGTTACTTGTTGAATTTATTTCTATGCATTCATATAGAGTCTAAGACTGATGTAGTGCATGACTGATGGAGAAGTCTAGTAACATACCTTTGGTAAACTATGATGAGAAAAGTCCAGTAGCATAACTCTGTCAAAATGATGAGTACGAGTGGTACCACAATCATATAGGTCATTAGGAGAGTTCATACGCATATATATGATGATGTTGAATTGGGTGTTTGAGTGTGAAGATGATGTGGTGCTGTGATATGTGAAATGAAGTGATTATACATAGTAACTGTTGAGAGTGATGAGATATTGGAGACTATATTCTTTTAATATTTATTTAATGAGCATGTTTTTCCCTATTATTATGTTATGGTAGGATTTCTCACCCCTTATATTGTTGTATTGTTTTCTGTATGCTGATTGTACCTTGAGTACATATACTCAGGTTGACGAGGAGTAGTTGTGGGACATTTTAGAAGGCGGAGATGAGGGGATGCCCTCTGTTTAGTTATGTTATCTAGTAGTTGAATAATCGTGTAGTCGCTACAAGCTCTGATATTGTAACACTAGGGTTGGGGTTAACGATTTAATTTTTAATTGCATTTTGAGTTGAATCTTGAAAACTTTGTTATTTTCTATTTACGATTATTGAACGACAAGAATGAATTTATTAAGGTGATCAGTGAATGATTTTCTTCTTCTCCAGTGAATTTATTTTAAAAGAAAAACATTTCATCATTATTTTGTGATATAATGCCGAGTCATGTAACATCCTTACTATTAAATATATTCCTATTATTTAATATTTATTGGCAGGAAAATAGGTTGTTACAGGAGAGGTGTTTTACTTTGCTTCTTCTTTATGGTTTGCTCTTTTTTGACACACCTTATGCTGAGAGGGACATCTTTTGTCGATTAATATAAGTTTCATTTTTAATTTTGGCTTGTACGGGGAATGTGGTGACCCGAGATTAAGATGTAACAATGTACGCAATTAGTTTTACACTTTGAAGAGTTTCCATTTAGAAACAAATACCTTTAATACTTTTATTTGGAGCCAAATAGCACGTTTGGTCCTTTTAGTTTGATAAAATTTTTAAGTTAATCCTTTAGGTTTCAAAAGTTTCAAATATATCCTTTTAGTTTGACAGAATTCCGAAGTTAGTTATTTAAGTTTCAAAAGTTTTAAATAAGTCATTTTAGTTGATAAACTATTTCACTGTCACCCCTGCTGTCGGTTAATAATTAATTGATGCTGATGTAGCCGTTAAGTTGTTGACTTGGATCAAAACGTTGCCTTTTAAAAGCTGCAGGGTGCCAAAACGTTACGTTTAATGGTCACAAATATCATTCTAGCACTATAAATGTCGTTTAATAGTGATAGAAAGACATTTGTTGTTGTAAATAGCTTCCTTTCTAGCACTATAAATGATCATTTGTGACAATTAAACGTAGCGTTTTGACACCTTGGAACTTTTAAAAGTCAGCATTTTGATACAAGTCAACAACTTAACGGCTACATCAGCATCAGTTAAACGGATACTGACAGTAGAGGTAATGGTGAAATAGTTTATCAACTAAAAGTACCTATTTGAAACTTTTGAAACTTAAAGGACTAATTTAAGAATTATGTCAAACTAAAATGACCTATTTACAACTTTTGAAACTTAAAAGACTAACTTGAGAATTATGTCAAACTAAAAGGATCAAAAGTGGTATATGACTTTTATTTGATCTTTATCGGTTTCTTTTTGTATGAGAAAAATTTAAGGAGAGGGATGGTGCCCAGTTAAATTTTGTCTCAATTGCCGTCTCTTTCATAACTTTTCTAGTAGTAGTTCAATGCAGATAAGACCTTTAGGTTTATATTCCAGCACTTATAAATAAGGGTTTACTCGGTTGGAAATTTGCTTAAAAAAATTAATTATTTTTTATTATAAAAATATAATAATTATTATTATACTTTATTGCATAAGATAAAAAAATCCTACTGCATTTGTTGATCAATAGAGAGTGTTGAAGTTTAGCTTTATTTTCTTCTCTATAAAAATGTGTTTTACTCATATTTAGGAGAACCGTTTTTTGAAGAGCGAGTCTAAAATATTTTTTTAGGCAATTTTTCTAAACTTTTATTAATTTTGCGAAAAAGGATTTTCCTCAGATAACCTCTTATAGTTTTTTTTTCTTCTAATTCTCATACAACTAAAAAATAAAATAGTTAATTCTAAAACTTTTAACTTTCTAATAATTTTTTAAAGGTATAATTTTATATAAAATTTAAATAATAGATAAGTTCAAATTAATTTATGATTTAATATTTTGAAATTTTCTTTTATTTTTATTTTTATAAGGGTGTTTGTTTTTATTTTGAATTTATATCGATTAAATAAAAAAAATATAATTCTATAGAAAATTTTATCTGGTAATAATTTTATTTTTTTTAAGAAAACCACTGTTTCATTTTAGGGTCAAAATATTATTCTGTTAGGGTCAAAATATTATTCTGTTGATAAAATAATTTTTCTAAAAATCTTAAACAAACACTTAAAAATGAAAAAAAAATGATTTTTTTAAGGAAAAAGATCTGAAACAAACAGAGCCCTTAATCTAGCAACTATGCTATTTACTATTGTCGGGGTCACGTGAAATTAGGGCTGTCAAATCATGTTATACTCCATCTAAGATGTCATATAGAAAAAAACAATTACAAATTAAATCATATTTTATATCATAAACTAAATAAAAAACTTTAATAATTGAATTCAACATATAAGAAATGGTTCATCGTGGAACCCTAATCAAAGAGGTTTAGTTGCACATGGCAACTGACACCATTACAGAACAATAAAAAAACATACCCTAGAGAGAACAAGAGAATGATGTAGATACACTTCTTTGAAACTCGTGATGTTTGATCATTGCCTTGTACTTCTAGCTTTCTGAATGAATAAAAGATTGTATAAAGGTCTCTATTTAAAAAATTTCGAATGAATAAAAGAGTGTATAAGGGTCTCTATTTATAATACATTATTATAATTAGGGGTTAAGAGAAGAAAACTAGGGGTTTTCCACTAAAAACAGCTTAAAAACCAAGCAACCAACACTCCCTGGCCATGCTATGTGTAGGGCGAATAGAGTGAGGTGCAAGGGGTGGATGAGGCAATAAAAAATGTTGCCTCATGTGCAGGGGCACATGGTCTAGGCACAAGGGAGCTTCTAGTAGCCCATCCTATTTGAATTTTACAATTTTTGTTCCTTTTTCGTGCGTTATTCTGTCTTGCAATGCCTTGAAATTTGAATTGATTTTTTTTTATAAATTTTCTGTTGTCTTCAAAGACCTTCTAAGAACCATTGATCTTCAATATTCATATCCTAAATTCTTCATGTGATGTCTTGTTTTTCCGATTTACATGATTTCTTACTAAAAAGACTCGAAACACCTATAAAGTTGCATGATTTAGGATAAAAGTACGTTACAACGACTCAAATGAAAAAATACAAAATTTTCCCAAACCATTGATAACTCCTTTATATGACTTCTAATTTGCCTTCAAATGCAAAGAAAATAACAAAAGACATAGCCTAAAATATCATATGATATTCCATAATCATAACCTCAAACTTAAATCGTTGCTTTTCCTCAAAATCAACAAAATAATAAGAAGTTAGAATTTACATAAATTTACGAATTGGAACAAAACTTTCCGGATATCGTGCTCAAATTGAAAGACTAATTCTCCTTGGAAGGTGAGATTACTATCAACCAGTTAATCCAAGTAAGCTTGTCATGATTGTTGACTTTATGAATAGTATATGAATCACATTTGTACAAGAAGGGATAATCTGCATGATAGAGTAAGGAACATACCAAATATTGTTCATGCTAAAATTTCTTACCCCATCATTATTAATAGATTACGCAGCAAGTAGAGTCTCATTCATGCCAATTATCAAACTAGAAACATATAGAATTCCCATTACCAAGCTTCCATTTAGAATTGCCTTGAACATCGGAAATTGAACTATTGATACCTCCCGGATGAAGGAATGAATAATGTGATAATTATTGATGTCATGCTTATGAATAACGACGGATCTAAAAACATTCTTATTTGCTTTAACAATCGTATTAGAAATTTGATTGATAGGAATAATAGTGATGTTGTTGATCAAAGCTTGAATGAAGATACGCGCCTTCACGATAGAGTACTGATGAAAGGAACGATAACAGCACGGACCGGTTTTTGTAACGATCCAATTTTTCGGATGTTAATTAGCAAAATTCTTAGTGAAAAGACGAATAATTTTTTTTTTCCTTATAAAATAATATCAGTAACGTGAAACCCATCGACTTGTAAATAAATCAATAAAATCATTTTCTCTTTGAATTTTTCAAATAGTAAATTAGAGTTGTCGTACACCAAAAATATAATATTCCTAAGAACAAGACACCTGGCATTTTTCTACCCAAGACAAAACCTAGCTGGTCATAATTCCGGATGCTTGTGAAAAGTTTTCTCGGAATATATCAAGCCTCCAAATGTGCACCGCCGTTTTACTTGCGCCTTCTTCTACTAGATCACTTTGCCTCCCTAGCATCAACGCCAAGGAGGAAAGACGGATTGACGGTCATCTGTCCAAAAGTAAGGGTCATCTCCAACTAACAAACATGGTTCAAATAGGCATACAACATAGATTTCATAACAACAACAAAATAAATGAAAGACTTAAATGCACTTTTGGCCCTCTATGTTTGCCACCGTAGCAATTTTGGCCCTCTAACAAAAACAATGCAATTTTGACCCCTTAATTTTTCCAACTATCATGAGAAGCCAAAAAAGGGGCCATAATCACAACTTTTTTGTAAAGATAAGGGGCAAAAAAGCATATTTCGCTAAACGTGGCAATATTAGGCGGTCAAAATTGCATTTTTTTTGTTAGAGGGTCAAAATTGCTACGATGGCAAACATAGGGGGCCAAAAGTGCATTTAAGCCTAAATGAAACGTACATGACACATTACTCCTGTTTCTAATCATCACCCCTAGCACCAAGTTACAATTTGACTAAAATGCGTTAGTCCCTAATGGTCAATCTATATGCCAATGCTCATGATCCGGATTTCACATCTAAACGGAGCCAAATGTCCCACCATTGGACAATATACCCCACCATTGGGCAATACCCCACCGTTGGGTAATAACTCCTAAAAATTTGATGTTCAGTACCCCACCGTTGGACATTATTCTGAAGAGGAATGCTAGCAACACACCCATCACACAAATCATAATACATTATATGCATATCAAAACAAAACTATCAGGATATTTATAACAACACCAACACATAACACATAATCATTCATGTCAAAACAACACCACTATGATAATGATCACAACACAAATATATATACACATATACATGTACTGAAGCGCGTGGAGTGATGCTCTTACCTTCGTAACAACAGTCCTTAAACTCCTCAAGTGGCGGTCTTTGCTCTCCTACCTCAATACCTTCACAATTAAATGTTGCTCACTTAGTTTCAAAATTCACATACTTTTACGCAACACCTACAGAGATTACTTCAATTCTTCTCATAACATTGTAAGTTATGGTGATTGTCTAAAGGAATAACCCAAATCTCTCATTTTGTTAAATCTACAAAGTGTATGTCTACACAATGGCTAATTCCACGAGAAGGCAAGGAAGGAAAACTAAATAATGTGACACTAGTTCAACAAATGCACATACAGAAACTAAACAAATAACAATTGGCCTGAAAAACCTACGCAGTGATGTGAAAATTTTTACTATGAAGATGTTGAAATATTTAGAAAGCAATAAAATCTGAATAGTTCTTACCAACTCTACCGAACAATTATTTCTTGTAATGACGGTTAGGATCCGAAACGATGAACGAAATCTCTTATTACTAAATCCAGAACAGTACTAAGAGACATGACAGAATTTAATTTGATTCTCTAAAACCCCAATTCTCTTATTACAGAACCAGAACGGTAAAAAGACAGATATGACTGAATTGATTCTCTATAACCACAAATAATAAAGAAAAGGATAGTAAGAGGAAAGATATTCTTACTTGTCTCCTTGAAGTGAATTTCTGTTCTCTTTTCTTTCTCCTTCAGACTCCCTCTCCGTTCCCTTTTTCTCTATTTCCCTATGTAACCCGTTTTTTTCTTTCTAAGGAGTGGAATGAGTGTGTGAGTGGAAAGAGTTGACCAGGTAACTAGGAAGGGAGGTTGAAATCTGATTCCCAATTGTGAGAACGTGTATTGTGAGTGTTGTGAAAATTATGCCGGTTCGTTCGGAATCACACCAATCAAAAACAAAGATGTGTGGAGCAAAAGGTAGTGGTAATCCTGGGTCAAAGTGTCTTCAAGCAACAACACACAAAAGAATTAAAACAATGACACAAACACTAACCAAGCATAGAGATAAGCAAGCTTAAAAGGAAATAAACAAACACACACAAGATGGTAACCCAGTTCGGTCCAATATGACCTACTCTGGGGGAGAGAGCAGCTCTCCAATCCACTATGAGAAGATGTTACAAGAGGTTACAAGAAATCAGCCTTTTCCCTAATCTCTACCCTTTGTTTCCCTCACCACTCTCATATGAATCTTACTAGAGAATACACAAAGGAAGCTTTAGATCCTTCCAATGATTTAATCTCACTACCCAAGGTGTTTACAATGTTTATCCCAACCCTAGAGACCCTCCTTACAAAGGTACTCAACTCTCAAGTTCCCCCCTTTGTGAACCCTAGGCCTCTAGCTTCAGCTCTCCTTCAAAAATGCTGCAGAACCACTTAAATACTAGTCACAGCAGCCCAAAATCGCGTCACGATT
>Ga0228710_1008673_pt1 | contig 14475 bp, 6 predicted proteins | sample MedpolnodulmetaG_FD_177995 | JGI IMG/M metagenome (GOLD analysis project Ga0228710, IMG submission 177995) | Root nodule microbial communities from Medicago polymorpha collected in Santa Monica, California, United States - pink nodules | ecosystem: Host-associated > Plants > Roots > Nodule...
CCCCCCCCCTCCTTGTGACTATTTTATCTACTTCAATCCACCAAAACGCCGCATAGTGTCCGAAGACTCGGTTCTGAGTGGCTGAATCAATAAGCAGCGGAGTTCCAATTGCGCTTGCAATCTCTCGCAATGTGCGGTCCATCCAATATTCTTGAGGTAGCTCAAGCAATCTAATCCAAACATGTGCATGTGTTTGTAGTTGAGTGTGCGCACTAAAATCCTTGGACCATTCGAAAAGCCGAAGTAAGCCTGGCTTAAGGTTTAATGTTCCCTTGGACCATACTGTTCGCAAATCATCATAGGAAGAAAAATAGAACTCGAAATAACCCTTTCCAAATGGCTTCATCTTCCATGGGCCAATGTTTGTCCAAAGTTGTTGAAGCTTTGTTTGTACCTCCCCCGATCCATAGGGCTTGTCTCCTTTATTCAAGATGGGTCTGTCACGAAGGTTTTGCTTGCAAGCCTTAATTCCTTGTGGATAGGTCTCGTCAGATATTGGGATGCATATCGTCTCACCACGGATAACCGGAGTTGGTAACGATGTAGATGTAACTGTCACGGTCGCAGCTACTAGAGCCTGGGAAAATGATTTTTTCGGTGGATTACTGTTATTTGAGAGTGCAACCACAGTGGAGGGAGAGGGAGGTTTCAGCATGGAAGCCAATTTTGATTTCCAATCAAAAGCCATGGTAGGGCTTGTGGTAGTTAGGGTGCAAAACGACAAATTAACAGAGAAGAAAAGGGGAAGCGATGGCAAAGATGAGGTCAGAACCGAGGAAACCCTTGCAGAGCAAAATCGCTTTGATTGTAGAAATTATTAGTGTTGTACTAGTAGGAAAGTTTATATCTGACCTTTTCTTTTCTCTTATACAATTGTTTTAGAGTGTTGTGAGATGTAGTATGGACTATGTGGCATGCGGGGTTTGTGAGAAGATTGTATGTGTTCTTTTGACAACCTAGTTTGTATCCTTCAATTTTGGAGTTTCTAAGTTTTTGCATTCTTGTTTTATGATTGTGTGTTATTATTTTATCTTATGATGTTTTATGTACTGTTGTATTTCTTAATGCATTGTATGGTGCAGAGATATAAACTTTGAATATCATGCAAGACCCATCTTCTCTTAATGCAATTTAAAAATCTGTTGGGTTTTATTTTCCTTTTAGGGGTTTAGAGTTTTTGCGAAATTTGTACATTTTTCTTTCAAACTACTCGGGGATCTGTCATCTATTTCCAATTTATTTTCTTCTTTTTGTCATTAAGATTTACAACAACCCTTGTTTATTATATACATAATACAAAACAACTATGATACTTAGACACCTCATATTCTTAAAACACATCATTTTATCTCCATCGATCCCTTCCTATCACATATTCTATCATTTTCTCTTTCAAGGTTCAAGGTGTTTATATTCAAATAGGGTGTCCTCCAAACAATTTCCAGTACATAATGTTTGAATTGGTTGAAGTTTCCCATGTGAGCTTCAAGGTATCTCTTTTTATGTACTCTCTTTTTAAATTAAGGAATTAAATGATATGTGTAAAATACATCCAATGAGAGACCAATATTTTGCCAAATCAATCCATTTTTGTATGATTATCTTGAAAATAATAACATGACATGGTAAAATTGATGTCTCTCATTGGATGTTGTTTTACACTAACGGTGCATGCTCATTAAAATATTAAATTAACTAATTATTAGGAAAAATTGTATCAAAAGTACTTTAACATAATACAAAGTTTTAAAAAAAAATTACTCATAAAAAAAAATCTTAATTTTATCGTGTCATGTTAGTCTTTTATATATTTTAGTTAATCTCTTATGTTTAAAAACTTCAATACTATTGAACTAAACATTATTTTTCATGTTTCACAAGTAGTTGCCTCAAAACCTCACAAGAACATGAATTCAACTCTCATGGCTGCCATGAGGATTTTGTTTTATTACAAGTTTATAAGATGGAGTTTGAGTAGATATAGCCGAAAGTCCAACATAAAAATTGCAAAGTGAAAGGAAAATTAATGTAACATGTTTATTGTACCCTTTCTTAATCTTTGGCTATTGAAATGCTCTTTTTAGAGTAAGAGTTGGGAAGAATTGACACATTTTACTATACTACTGATACCTTTATACTGACAATTGAAACTTTTTAGAAACAACGTATTCCAAGAATTCTCTTATCTAAAGATGTCCACATCATCATAATTCTACTTGACATTTGTTCCAAAAGTTTATCCTAATTTATAATACATACTTAATAATAATTATTTTTAACAACCATTTTTTATTTAAAATTTAATTCTACATAAAATGCATAATTAGTTACAATCAAATAATTATTATATAATTATTGTTTCGATTAAGATTTATATGTTATATATAAAATTTGGTACAATACAATCAAATAATTATTATATAATTAGTGTTTCGATTAATACTTATACGTTACATTAAAAAAATTATACGTTACATTCAAATAATTATTAAAATAATTAATATTTCGATTAAGATTTATATGTTACATTAAAATTTTGGTAGGATACAGAATTATAATAACTATATTAATTAATAATTATAAGTTACTATTAAATTTCAATTGTTATATAATTAATTTTTTGTAGGTTAGATCAAATAAAATTTAATTTATTAATACATGTTTTATAATACTAAAGATATTAATAATATTAATTTTAAAACGTTCCAATTAATAATTAATAGATATTAACCGTTATTATATTATTTTTATATATAAATAGTAGCGTTTTGGGATACAACTAATCCACAATCACAACAACTTTTTTATTCATCTATTCTCTGGTTCTCTGATATTTCTAAGCCTCATGTTTCTATGATTTTTTCTATTGCAAAAAAATGTTTCTGATGTGTCACCTAGAAAACAATCATATATATTTGTTGTGAAGGTTGTTCGTGTTTGGTTCGTTCAAGACTATAAAAATACAAAACTTTCATTTTATCATAAGCATGATTTCATTTCTAACGTATCACTCAGAAAACATTTATGGATATTGGTTTTGAGTGTTGTGCGTTTTTGAGTTTCTCATGACTATCAAAATGGAAAACTTTTTTTCCATTGAGTTGGTTTGATAAATCCAAATGTATTTTCTTTTATATTGTTTTTTTTTTTTTGTATTTTTTGTTTAAAATATGATGTTTGAATACTTGTTACGTAGGGAGACCAAATTAGTGCTTCTATATGATCCATATTCAAAATCAAGATTTGTGTAACAAACTGTTATTAGATTTGTTTAACAAAATCCACATTTCATGTTGATGTGTCTTCTACTATACACAAATGTCTTAGTTCAAGATAGAAGTGTTTATGTGTGTCCACATCACCATGTCCTACGAGGCAATAGTTCCATCAAATTATTAAAAATATTTATTACTTGCATGAAACAATAAATAAACATTTAAATTTATTATAAATGTTGCGTAATAAAATTTTGTCAATTATATCTAAATGTACCGTTATGATATTGCTCGATTACAATAAAATAAATGCTTTCATTAATTGAGAATTTTAAAAAAATGTTGGTCATTACAAAAAACAATAAATAATAAAATAAATCCCCTAAAAATAATAATAAAATAAATGATATTTATTAAAAAAACGCTACATATTATTTTTATTATCATCAAACTAATTTCGAACCCCCGTCCCCACCTCTTTTCTAACATCATGAAAAATTTAGTGTTAAGTTACTTAACATTGAATATATTATATATTGATGTAATTGGAGTTTTAACTCATGTGGATTTTGTTTGTATGAAGACGCCAAATCAATTATATTAAAAACTATTCAAGCACAAGATTTGTCTAAAAAAGAGAAATACAAAGTTCAAAATGCAAAGATACAAAAGAACTAAATCAGGAGGTAGAATAACCAAGACAAGTAGAATGATTATTCCACCAACAGTTCAACTCAAAATACAAATCTGATTTCTTAGCATTTTACCATCACTAAACGAGAACTATAAATTTATCTAACAACTCCACCATAAATGAGTTCTGGTGAAAAAAATGTAAGAATTTATGTCTTTCCAAATAATCCAAACGCAAGTCAACTGAAAACTGAAACGATCCTTTTTTTGGATCAATTGAGAACCACTTAAATGAAAAGTGCGCTTAGAAGAACTTATGGGAAGAACACAGTAACTCACACTCAAATACAAATATAAATAATTCTGTCATATGCTACCAAATAAATCACACTCAAATACAAATACACAATAACCACTTTAGAATATTATGTCATATGCTACCAAATAAATCACACTCAAATACAAATAATTAACATTTTCTTTTTTTCCCACAACGGCAAAAAAAAAAAAGAGTCTATATTTAAAATACCCGATCAAGCTAAGTTATCTTTGTTATAATTCAGTTATTCAAAAGCTTCCACATAAAGAGATAAATATTTAGAGGAGCTACTTTGCTCCCAACGAGACTTTTGAGAGCCATATAGGTTGATCATGCTCCACTTGCATCATCACATTAAGCTATAACTTTAAACCGCAAACTCATTGATCCATATTAGCCTTCAAATATTGGTGTAAGCCCTAAAGGCCAATAGTTTATGTTAAACTTATCTTATGTATCATGACTTTTATTATTGAATAATATATATGGCACTCTTTATTATATTTATAGTAATGTTAATAAAGTCCCTAGAATAGATAGTTCATGTAATAATATATTAAGTGTGACTTAGTCATGAGATTACATTATCATAAAGAACATTATTCTTAAATGTATCCGTAGTCAAGCTTTAATATGAATTAGGATAATAATAAAGCGTCGAGACTATTATGTATGTGGATTGATGACCGCATCTCATGGGTCATATATATGAGATATTAAGTTTATACATAAGTATAAATATTAGGAGTAATATTTATACTGGATTGATACACTGTGAGAATAAGATATTATGAAATTGTCATAAGATATTCTCATAATTATAACAGTGGATATCGCTCTTAGACCTGAAACCACTATGATCCCTAGATGTGGACTAAATTGCTTTGTTGTCATTCTAATGTTGTCTGTAAAAGGATAACCATAACGTTGGTTGATGGGTACTTGATGAATCATGCTGAGGGACACGAGTGTCCTAGATGAGATTTGTCCCTCCTCATAACAGGAGATATATCTTTAGGCCTCTTGATGAAATATGACTGTAAAATTGCATGGCCATGCCGAACTAAGTCGATATGAGATATTTGACTTATTCGTTATTCAGTATATTTTGGAATCAAGAAATATAAATATTGATCTATACAAGGGTGACAATATCTATGCCTTGAGATCAATTTAGATATTAGGACAAAGGAGCAATAGTACACATAAATATTATCATGGAAAAGGTTTCGTCAGATCACTTGACATTCTTGTCACTTGGGTAGCAATGATGTGTTGCTAGATACTGCTCATTGTTTATAGTATTAAATATTAGATTTAATATTATTGCCAACGTGACTAGAAACAATAGGGTCACACACAAAGAACGGTCAAAAATGAGTAATATATAAGTATGACTTATATGAGGTGTGCGTTTAGTAAATAACGCTAATTAGTTAGCAAAATTACTAAACTCGTTATTGGGCTTACTGAAGCCCAATAGTGACTTCTGACTTGCAGAGCACTCTAGGAGTTCTATAAATAGAACCCTAGTGCTGAAGTCTTTATTACACGTTTTTGAGAAACCCTAGTTCTCTGAAACTTCTGATTCCTTGGCTAGCACTGAGATTTAGAGGAGCACTGTTCGTGTGGACTTGCTAGAGACTTTGCTGCTTGCTTTGCTGTGATTGCGACACCAGATTCCAGAATCCACAATTCGAGGTAAAAATTGAATCACTAGTTCTTGACAATTCGTAATGATCCAAGGAAAGAAAATCGCTATGCCTTCTTGCCTCTTCTCTCCACAACCCTAGTTTTTCTTTTGCCGCTTTGTTTCTGTAACCCTTCTTCTCTAATTCTCTTCTCTATTTTACTAATCTTTTCAAATTACTATCTGCACCTCTCGAATTTGTTACTATTATTTCTATAACTACACCGTCTTACTATTCACACTCCCCTCTAGTTAAATCGTTAAAGCACTACTCATCTCACTAACTACACCTATTTTCTACCTAATTTTACTAATCCCCGTTCGCACTCTAATTTCTTATTTTCTCTAAAAAAACTCTATTTTCTTTCAAAATATTATTTTCTCTCACTCTTTAATCGACTAACCAACCCATCTACTTTCTCCTTACCTATTCTTCCAATAAATACGAATATTTAAATTAATACTACCTAACAACCAATACTAATAATAACATTAATACTAATATTATCTAATAATAATATTAATAAACTAATATTAAAAATTGGGGTGTTACACTGAAGTCTTTGTTACACGTTTTTGAGAAACCCTAGTTCTCTAAAACTTATGATTCCTTGGCTAGCATTGAGATTTGGAGGAGCACTGTTCGTGTGGACTTGCTAGAGGCTTTGCTGCTTGCTGCTTGCTTTGCTGTGATTGCGACACCAAATTCCAAAATCCACAATTCGAGGTAAAAATTGAATCACTGGTTCTTGACAATTCGTAATGATCCAAGGAAAGAAAATCGAAAAATTTTATTCCGCTGTTTATTCTGTTGTAATTCGATTTTCCTTCACCAAATACATTTGCTTACCAAAGATAAGTTAAAATTATACATTTTACAAACCCCCCTAACAACAATTATATCAATCAAGATACACATTATCCCACTTAACCCAATTGACCTTCTTAGATTATGCACTCCCTCCACACTAAAAACAATAATTAGGATCCAATAGAAGAAATTGTACTAATGAAAGTCCTGAAGAATGAAAGAAATTAAACCAACTATGATGGATATTGAAAGAGAATACAAAAGATAGAGTACAAGAACTAAGACAAATGTCATTGAATTGAATTTCAATGGTGAATTTGATTTTTTTTGTTTGTTAATTTTTAATATATAATACATTATGGTCTTTAATTATTATTTTGATTATTTTTCAATTAATTTTGAAGAGATATCGGTTCGGATGTACTTTTTTTCTATCTTCCAATGAATTTAAAAAGGTGACTCTGACAATTTTGTTGGAAAAAGTTAGACTGTTTCAAAGTAAGTATTTATAACTATCAACTTGATTGTTTAATATCATTGAAAAGTACATATCTACTCATTTAGTTGAATCATTTTTTTGTTTCTTTAGTGATTGGAAAATCAATGTTACAAAAAAAAAAATCCATCAACTAAGATCAAATCTATCTGTTAAATTATGGAGACAAAAAGAACTAAAAAGAAATGTATGCTTATTTTGGTGGAGGGGATTTTTTTTCACAGTCCTTTTAGTAAATACATTTTCTAATAAATGGTAATATTTCTGACCTTTGTTTTCTACCTTTAATTTTAATTACAACTTTATGAGTAAAAATACAAATTCTCCTGCACATATCAAATTTTGTTGTCTGGTTTATCCTACATTAGCATACTAGAAGAGTTTTTGAACATTACTCCTAGAATCACCAATGAGGAGTTGAACAATGTTAATTAGGTGTTTTATGATTATATATTTATTTACATAAAAGTTGATGTCATTTTAAATATTTACTTTATATCTTAAATATAAGATTGTGTTTAATATACATAACACCTCTTTTATTATTCTAGGAAGAATAAATGAGGTAATGAAGGACAGTTGCTGATGGTATACAGTTGCTGACTATTTCAAGTTCTGTTTTTTTTTTCCTTCTAACTTCTCATGTCATTAGCATTACAGTTTAATTTAATCTTGTTTTTTCACATTATATTTTGGTTCCTAATTGAATGTATCGTATCATTTTTCTTTCTGGCCGGGGAAGAGGCTTCATTCTTGAAGAGTTCAAATGGTAATATCAAAGATTTTACGTAAAAAATCACAATCTAATTTTTTATCACAATGTATTTTATTCATTAACCCGTGTATCATTTTCATCTTTATTCAATTATATATTAATTATGTCTTGACTAGAAGATCAGGGTAATATATCTTTATTTAACTATTTTAACTATCTTTATTTAATTATATCAACCTAACTGTGCCGGTCAAACTCTCTCTGTATCATAGATGATGCAAATGATATCAATTTGGAAAGACCTTGTTTCGATTCAACAATTTGGATCTGAAGGATATTCAAACGAATATTGATGGCTTTGTCCATATCAATTGCCAATTTCTCTGTTTAAATGAGAGGGTTGGCATAAAGATAGCCGCAATAATTACTATATATGGTTTTTTTTTTCTTTTTCTTTTTTATAAGATCCTTTTCAAATTTCAATGTAAATTAATTATTTCTTTACCACTATAACCCTGTTTATGTTGCATGTTTATAATTCAACAATCAACTTTCTTATTTGTGGGTATGAAATATCAAAGTCGGTTGGAATTGGAATAAGGATTCCAAATTGTTGGCTATGTACAAATGAAACCCACCATGAAAATTTTGAGTGCTGATAATTTCTTTTATTAGTTGTGCTATAAAAAATGTGGATTCTCTTCTCTTATGAATAGAACAACACTTTTATTGACTTGTGCACTAAGATTTTGTTGGCGAGTTTGGAGGAAAAAGGAGGAGAGTATTTTGAAAAAAAGGAATGAACAAGTGGAAGAAGTAAAGAAACATGGGGCAGAGGTTAATTTTTCTTCATAATACAAAACTCTAGAAACTGAAAAAATTTATTGGAGGGTTTTTTGAAATTTTGGAGGTTTATATGAATTCTTTAAATTTAATCTATATAGTTAAAATATTCTTAAAACTAAAAATATTGTAATCATAAACATTAATTTATTATTCACTAAAAAACTAATCTTTCAAAGCATTGAGAACCCATGGAATCTTTTGTTTTCTACACAAGCATCACCTCCGTCGTAGTATTCACCTTAGTCGGAGTATCATTATAGGAGTAACCTTGATATGGAAATATTTGTTGTCTCGTCCCGTCATTAGTCCTACATATTACATAATGCTCAACGTGTCTTGCATTTATTTTTCTAAGTAACCAGTGGAAAAACTTGAGTTTGATTCAAAACTAATCATTGCTGAAAATTCGTTGGGATTTACAATAAATTCTAACGAGCTTGTAACAATCATTAATTTTGAATTAGACTTAATTTTACCTTGGTTAACTTTGAAAAATAAGTATGACTCATAAGCATTATGACGACTTGAAAATATTTTGACTAATTACTTTCTAAATTAATTATTTATTTATCGATCAAAAAATTATAATAAATTATATCAACCTTAATCATGACTCAAAGATTTTGGGACTTGTGAGCATTTTTATCTTTATTTAATTATATTATATTATATTAATAATAGTTTTAATTGATTCCTTAAAAAAATAGTTTTAATTGATTAGTGATGAAATTAAATTAAATAAACTAATTAAATTTATATTAAGAATTGATTGATATAAGCTCTGCTTGTTATTCAGGATTGTTGTCGTGGTAAGACTATGTAGATATTCCTAGCATAAGAAAAAGTTTGGTAGGGTACGCCAAGAGATCAAACGTATACCCTTTTTTTATGCTTCAATTTGTAATTGAGATTTTATTGATAACAAAAAATGTTTTATTATTTGCATGTTAACAGGGAAGCTAATTATGACGCGGACGATCTTACTAAACTAGGATCATCTATCGATTGGTGAACATCCCTTTGATTATATGTACCCTTGTGAATAATTCTTAGTACAGTTGTTGTCTAGCGGCGCAGCTTGTTACCCGCTTGCCTTCTATTCAATTGTAAATAATGGTTTATATATAATAAAAGTTACAAATCTTTCAAAAAAAAAAAGTTTAACATCTTCAAATCATATGCAACAACACAAATTACCTCAATACTAATTTGAGACCAATTACTTGGAAAAAACAAGACCAAAAGGTTGCTTTTAAAATGATGATGATGCCAAACACAATTGCACGGAGATGTTTCATAGAATGTCGAGACAAACCAACGCAAAACCAAGTCTCATCCTCTCTGCAGAAAATACCCTATTGAAACACCACAATCCTCGCAAGTGAGGATAATATTCATAAGGACAAAGTTTAAATGCATTTTTTTAGATGATTTTCGTATGGTTCTTAACTCAAAATACAATTTTTTTTGTTATAATAAATTTTGAGAAAGTTATGAATTTAAAGGAATAATGGATTTTTTAGATAAAAACCATACAAAAAACACTTATATAAACGCACGTAATTTTTTTTTTCTACTAATAATTGGTTTAGTTTATCATTTCCTAGTGTTGAATCAAACATTAGATTTAAATAGGACATGATAGGGGCGGATAGCTCACTTAATTGAGTTAAGGGATTAAAGAATGAAAGGAGTAAAGGTTCACGTTCAAATTTTAAGACGGGAGAAAATACTAACATAATAATTAACATACTAATATTTATTATTAAAAAAAATGTGATATGATATGATAGTTTCATCATATCTTGTTTCCTTATTGTACGCACCAAACATAATCTTAATATTAAAAGTAAAGCGATAACAAAGTAATAAGTGATTGTCATATATTTGAATCACGAGAATCTTGATAAAGAATGATAGAATGTTCTCAACTGAGAACATAGTATTAACTAAAGTAAATGTAAGAACTGTTATTAAGCTTTTACTGCAGAATTGGATGTTGATTTATTGACTTGAAATGTAATTAAATACAAGAGGAAGTAACTGAAAGCTAGAAAATAAAGGAATCACTAATCCCACGTTTAACAATTCCTAATAACATGGGATTCTCCTAAGGAATAAGTAAAAGCAACAATATTCCTTACAAGTAGGAATTTATTAAGGGAACAAACTACTAAAAACTCAACACCCTCCCTTAAGCTGAATCATATCTATGAATCAGTTTAAAACTGAACTTGAACAAACTCCAAGTAATGCTCGCAGCTTCACAAAAGCTTCTGACTTTAGAGACTTGGTCATGATATCTGCCACTTGGTCTTCACTTCGACAATACACCAAATCTATGGTTCTGTCAGTAACAAGATCACGAAGAAAATGATATCGCACATCTATGTGTTTACTTCTCCCATGTAAAACTAGGTTCTTGGAGAGTTTGATAGTTGAACTATTGTCACAGTGAATCACAGTTGGCCTTTCTTGATAAAAATGTAACTCTTCAAGAATTCTTCTTAGCCAAATTGCTTGGCATGCTGAAGTTGCTGCAGCTATGAACTCCGCTTCGGTTGTGGATAAAGTAACAACTTGTTGCTTCTTTGATGCCCATGATACAGCAGCTGATCCCATCATAAACACATGACCTGATGTACTTCGCCTATCATCCAAATCACCCGCATAATCGCTATCTATGAAACCGATCAAAACATATCCTCCATTTTTCTTATAGAAAATACCAAAATCTATTGTTCCTTTCAAGTAACGAAACACCCTTTTTGCAGCTTTGAGATGCAACTCTGTTGGTCTTTCCATATACCTACTAATCAGACACACGGCATACATTATATCAGGCCTAGTGGCTGTCAAGTACATTCAAACTTCCAACAATTTGTTTGAAGTAAGTACTGTCAACCCTCTCCCCATCAAGATCACTTGAGAGTTTCAAGCCTGGTTCAGTTGGAGTCCCAACTGGATTACAATTCTCCATGTGAAATCTCTCCAAAACCTCTTGAGCATATTTCTTTTGCCCAATAAACAAACCAACACCTGTTTGCACTACTTCTATACCAAGAAAATATTTCATTTTTCCTAAATCGGTCATGTCAAAATCAGCCATCATAGAATTCTTAAAATCAGAAAACATAGCCTCATCATTACCGGTGAAAATAAGATCATCAACATATAATAAAACTATCAATATTTTACCTCCTTCTCCGGTTTTGATGAACAAAGTATGCTCATATGGGCATTTTATGAAACTTGCCTTCTCAAAGTGATCTTCTATACGCCTATACCAAGCTCGAGGTGCCTGCTTCAGACCATATAAGGCCTTCTTCAATTTGTAAACTTTATGTTCGTTACCTTTTGCCACGTAACCAGGAGGCTGCTCAATGTAGACTTGCTCAAGTAGTTCACCATTAAGGAAGGCAGACTTTACATCAAGTTGGAATATAGGCCATGAGTTTTGTGCAGCTAATGATACTACCAATCGAATTGTATCTTGTCTTGCTACAGGGGCAAAAACTTCTTGATAATCAACTCCATACTCTTGCTTGTAGCCTTTCACAACCAGCCTTGCTTTAAATTTGTCGATTTCTCCCTTTTCATTCAGCTTTGTCTTATAAACCCACTTCACACCAATGCTTTTTTGTCCTTTAGGAAGATCAGTTAACTCCCAAGTCTTATTCCTCTCTATGGCTTCAATTTCTGAATCCATGGCTTTTTTCCATTTTTCTTCTTTCACTGCTTCTGCAAACAATGTAGGATCGGAACCTGCAAATAAAGAAAAATGTGCAGTAGCATCCACATCAGATAATTCATCGCCACTCACATAATCTATCATCCAAGTTGGCCTTGTCCTTTGTCGTCGTGGTTCTGAAACAGATGGCTGATCTTCATTTGGAATTGAGACACTTGATGAAGGATTTGGCGAAATTTCTTCAAGGGAATGAGTAGGAAGCTGCAATTCTGATTCGGACTCTTGACTTTTCTCGCCATCTTCTTCAACATCAATTAAAGTTTGTTGTTGCTCGGTGATGCTCCAATCCCATGTATTTTCTTCATCAAAGAGAACATCTCGACTGATGATTATTTTCTCAGTAATGGGATTATATAACTTGTACGCCTTGGATTCTTCACTAACCCCAATAAAAACACATTTCACACTCTTATCGTCAAGCTTTGTTCTCTTTTCATTTGGAACATGTGCATACGTTGTACATCCAAAAACTCCAAAGTGATCAACTGATGGTCTGACTTCGCTCCAAGCTTCTTGGGGTGTTATGTTTTTCACAGCAAGGGTAGGACTTCGATTGAGTATATGAACGCTCCAATTGACTGCTTCTGCCCAGAAAGTCTTTGGAATACCCCTTTTCACCATCATGCTTCGTACCATGTTCATAATCGTCCGATTCTTTCTTTCAGCCACACCGTTTTGTTGTGGTGTGTATGCAGCAGTAAGCTGCCTCCGTATTCCATGCGATTCACAGAAACTTGCAAAGTTATGTGAGTTAAATTCACCGCCGCGATCTGTGCGAAGGATCTGAATGTACTTTCCAGACTCTTTTTCAACTCGAGCTTTAAAGCTTTTAAAAACAATAAAAGCTTCAGATTTCTCTTGCAAAAAATAAACCCATGTTTTTCGACTATAATCATCTATGAAGGTAATGAAGTACCTTTTGTTTCCATTCGAGGTTGGATTGATTGGTCCACAGATGTCTGAATGCAACAACTGTAGACGTTGCTCAGCTCTCCATGCTTTTCCTCGGGGGAAAGAGTCGCGATGTTGTTTACCAACAATGCAGTCTTCACACATTTCTATTGGATTGTTGATATTGGGCAGTCCTTCCACCATGTTCTTCTCATATAGTGTTTTTAAGCCTTTAAAACTCAAATGACCATAACGCAGATGCCACAACCATGTTGGATCTTGCACTCTTGTCGACAAACACTTTTGGACACCATGCTGAATGTGTAGAGGGAACATACGATTGGATGTCATTTCTGCTTCAGCTATCAGACCCTTCTCTGGATGTTGAATTTGACACCTACTTCGTTGGATGATGATGATGTAACCTTTTTCTTGCAATTGTCCCAGACTAATGAGATTGCTTTTCAAATCTGGGATATAAAACACACTAGAAATTGTATGCACAATGTTGTTTTTCATATGGAGTTTAATATCCCCTTTTCCCATGACAGAAATGCAAGAATTATTACCAAGCTTTACAGTTTCTCTAAATGTTTCATCCAAATCATAAAACAAAGATTTGTTTCAACACATGTGATTGCTGCAACCCGAATCTAAATACCAAGTATTACCTAGTGAATTGTTCTTGTCAATGTAAGCCATCAAGAGCAACTCTTCTTCAGTTTCAGAAAAATTTACCTTGGTTTCCTTCTCTTTGTCTGGGCATTCATATTGATAATGGCCATTCTTGTGACAATGATAACACTCCACCCTTGCCATGTCAAATCGGGCTCCTTGGTTGTAATGTTGACGTCCTCTACCTCTGCCTCTTCCTCGAAATCCGCCACGTCCTCTTCCTGGAGAAATGGTTCCTTCATGAGCAGTGACTGTCAAGGCTTGCTCCTCCACATCATATCTAGTCATCCTTTGCTCATGAACTAGCAACGAGCTTTGCAACTCATCAATCGAAAGACTATCAATGTCATTCGATTCTTCAATGGAACACACCACATAGTCAAACTTGCGTGTCATTGAGCGAAGGATTTTCTCAATGACTGCAACATCATCC
>Ga0228710_1008677_pt1 | contig 14464 bp, 8 predicted proteins | sample MedpolnodulmetaG_FD_177995 | JGI IMG/M metagenome (GOLD analysis project Ga0228710, IMG submission 177995) | Root nodule microbial communities from Medicago polymorpha collected in Santa Monica, California, United States - pink nodules | ecosystem: Host-associated > Plants > Roots > Nodule...
CCCCCCCCCCCCCCCCCCCCAAAAAAAAACAGTTAAATAAAGATTTAATAGAAGAAATGATACATGCGAGAGCTTTGAAGAAGGAAAGAAAGTAGACCGGAAGAGAGAACAAGACAGACTTTAGGAGAACTAAACGGCCACCCAAAGAGAGATTTCTACTCTTCCAACCCGATAATCTTGATTTAATACGATCAATCAACGGTTGCCAAAATTTTAATTTTCGAGGATCACCACCTATAGGCAACCCCAAATAAAGGAAGGGGACTCTGCCCAATTTACATTTAAGAACAGAGGCTGCCTCAGTCAACCAAGAGTCATGAATATTAACACCAACTAACATACTTTTGTGAAAGTTCACCTTAAGACCAGATGTCGCCTCAAAGAGAAGAAGCAGAGCTTTCAGAGATCGAATATTAGCCCAACTTCGCTCACCAATCAACAAGGTATCATCGGCAAATTGTAAATGAGTGATGGAGACATGATTATTAGCGCCCACCTTGTAGCTAGAAAATAGGCCAGCCTCTACTAAAGCATTCATCATGACATTCAATCCTTCAACTGTTATTAAAAATAGAAAGGGTGAAAGAGGGTCGCCTTATCTCAACCCATGTTCAAATTTGAATCCATCTATTGGGCTACCATTAACAAGAACAGAAGTTGTGGCCGTACTGATGCATTCAATAATCCACTTACACCATAAGGTAGGGAAGTTCATTTTTTTCATGACTGCTTGAAGGTAGGACCAATCAATGGAGTCAAAAGCCTTCTCAAAATCGACCTTGAATAAGAGCAAATCTTTTTTTAGGCGATTAGCATCTTTCACAATCTCGTTAGCAATGAGAATACCATCAAGAATTTGTCTACCATGAATAAAAGCTGATTGTGTTTCAGAAATAACACTAGACATAACCCTTCGCAATCTATTGGAGAGAACTTTGGAAATAACTTTGTAGAGACTTCTAACCATAGAGATTGGTCTGAGGTCATTCAGACGCTGCGGGCACTCAATTTTTGGGATTAAAACAATAAAAATATTATTGATGCCTTTTGACAGCTTACCATTCCTGTGAAAATCAGATAAGAAGCGCATAAAATCATCACAGAGTTCCGGCCAAAAATCCTTAACAAACCCCATATTAACACCATCTAGTCCAGGTGTGGTGATAAGTGTTAACTACAATAGAAAATGGAATTAAAGTCTACCATATCAATTAATCTAAGCCATTAATCAAAATTAGAATTAAAGGTCAAGATTTGGAGTAAGTTATTGCGCTTACTCTTGGAGTCAAAATATCATCCCTCTATAAAAATATATATTAAACATAAAAAAAAAATTAAAAAAAAAAAAAAAACCATTTCAAGTTATTTTTGGCCATTTATAACAACAGTTTTGAATTTACAATTTGTGAGGTTTTTTTTTTTTAATTTGTGAAAGTCTTTTGGCAACCACTATTTCTTTAATAATTGATCACAAACGAGTGTTTTTCTTATAGTGATATATCGTCAACATCCATTATTCTCAATAGAACTATTTTTTCTTGAATTCTATTAATAAAGATCTATTTAATTTACATGGGGTGAAGAGGCAACTTAGTCTATGAATTTTGTGAAATAGCATACTAGTCCTTGATTAGCTATGTGTCAATTAAATTCATCTCTCTATACGACAATCAATATGTAACAATTTTCTAAAAAGAAATAATATGTAACAGAAAAAATTAAATTAATATGTAATGAAAAATGGAATCCATAAGAGTGGGATGGTAAAATCGAAATGAGATGGCAAAAATAGAAGGTAAAATAGACAAATCATATGTTAGGGTTTGGGAACAGGGTTTGCATGATTATCTTTCAATTTATAATAATACTCCTCCGTTTCGAAATGAATGTTGTTTTTACACACATATTAACAAATGTATTATTAATTAAAAGAAATAGAGATGTTATTTTACCAAATTGTCATAATCAACTATTGGTTTGTTTTTCATTAAAGAAAAAAATAATACTTTAGAAGTAATGTATTATAGTATTAATTGAATGGTACAATTGAAAAGAAAAAGTTATTATTGCATTGAAAACTGAAACTGACGTTAATTTTGAAACAATTTGTTTTTGCTAAAATGACACTCATTTTAAAACGAATGGAGTAATAAATAAATAGATAAATACAAAACTATTATTCTTTCATCTTTTACTAAAAAAAACATGCTAGTTTTTTTAGAGAAATTCTAATATGGCCACAAGACCAAACAAATAGTATTTGGTCACACACACATAAACAAGTATTTTTTTTAATGATAAAAAAAAATTGATAAAAAAATAATTAAATATCGTGAAGATAATCTCTTCATGTGAGTGTGTCTAAAGACTATTTATTTAGTCTTGTGACCATAAAAGAATAGCTCGGTTTTTTAAAAGGTCTTTTTGTTAGGGCTCTGAAAAAATAGATAGATACGAAGACAAATGCCACATGTGGTCAAAATTCAACAAGATGTTATAATGACCTAAATTGCAATGCTTGAAACACGTTAAAAGCCTTACGATTATAGTTAGGTATAAACAACAAAAAATACATGATCAAATTAGACGGCAAGAGGAGATTCTAGGAAAATTAAAGAGGGGTCTACATGTTTTCCATTCGCATAACAATTTGTCAATCAGAATTATAATCGATTGATTGAGACACGACCTTGATGATGAAGGGTAAATTAATCTTATCTCTTGAGTTACAAGATGTAGCATCAAGCATGTGGATCACACTCATTCCCTGCGTAGTCTTGGTTTCATATGTCATTTTTCTTTTGCCATATATATTTATTTATTTACTTTAATAGAATAAAATTTAAGAGTAAATAGTCACTTTGATCTCTGTCACAAAGGTCCCTGACTCAGAATTAAATACAAATAAGTCTCTGAGTCTGCACTTCCGTTAAAATTTTTTGTTAAGTGATGATGTGGCACATGTGACATGCTGACTTGGCATATGAGGTGTCACAAGGACCAAAGTGAAAGTAGAAAATGGTCACTTTGATCCCTGAACCAAAAATCAATATCCCTAAATTGAATCTCGAATCCCAAAATCCTTAAATGTCATCTAATTCTCTCTTTTGTTCAAAATCAATCTTTCATTAAACATCAACTTGTTGTTAGGTCCTTGATTATGCATACTTACTATCAGTTAGGTCTCTGACGGTAAACACATGAAATTATGGATATGCGTAACAAAAAACTATGAATTAGCATCTATTAGAGTTCAAACTTCAAATGCATAAGGTTTTTCAACTTATAGTCATGATGGACATATAATTTTAAAAGAAATATCTCATATCTCATTAATCACATGCATAACCTAACTGTCAATAAGGTTTTCCTACATTATTGTTATATTCACATGATAATTCATATCTCTACTTCGTAGGTCTAAGCATATAGTAATCAAGAGGTTAGTTTGGGAGGTCACAGTTTTTGGACTATTCCTGTCTTAGAGGTTAGTTTGGCATAATCACAAATTCACGGTGTCATCGTGATATTGCGAAAATCACCGACAATTCAAATGTGCACATAATTAATCAGTTTTCTCACTAGTGAAATTCTGTGTTTATTGTCAGGGACCTAGCTGAAAGTAAGTATGCACAGTCAGGGACCTAACAGTAAGTTGGTGTTTAATGGAAGATTGATTTTGAACAAAAGAGAAAATTAGATGATATTTAAGGATTTAAGATTTAGAGATTTGAGATTCAATTTGGGAATATTGGAGCCACCAATTTAGATTGAGATTTAATTAAAATTTATGTATGTCGTACCAGAGATAGAGCCAGAAATTAATTATGTTTGGAGGGGATCAGGTTTTAAAGTATAATTTAGTAAGAAAAAATAAATTTTTGAATGCATAGCATTTACAAGAAAATTAAAGTTAATATATCCAAAGTTTTAAGAAGTTTTAAAGATATAGCCAAAGTCCTAGTTTCTAAGAGTAATAAAGATGAGGACTTTAAAGTTTTTTAGAATGGCGAGGCTAAAATAATTTTTGAATAGTGGAGAAAGAAAATATCAAAAAATTACAAACGTAAGATGATGAATTGATGATAAAATTGTAAGCAGTAAATTGTTGGGATTAGATTGTGAGCAGTGAATTGTTGGATATGGCTGAGCGCACAGACATAATCACATGCAATGATTTAAAAAAATTGAGCAAAATAACAATGAGAAAATTAGTGTAATTAAAGATTTGGGTTTATTCGTAAATTGAAGACAAAGCTTCATTTTTTTTTTCGTTGATAATGATTTTAGTTAAGAATTAGTGTAATCAAACCTAAAAATTTAAAGTTTAATAGCATACTAGTATTAGAAAAAATTTAAAAAAAAATTAGAAGAATCGTGGTCTCTGTTGGTCAACTTGTTCATTCAGACTGAAAAATCCAACGCCATATTATGTGTTTCACCCTTGATTTTTAACTTTTGAGAAAAGCCAATATATATATGGTACTAAGAATATTATTATTATTTATATATTCACATCACATAAATGTTGAACAAACCAATATAAACACACTCATTAGTTTTACCGACTTTATGCCATATTATTGATTGAGACTGACTGAAGAAACAGAATTTCCAAATATAAAAACAAAACAAGTTGTTGTATGAATCTGACTAGAATATTTAGCCATTGTGTTAATTTATTCATGGAAAATTACCTACGAAACCACTAGAATAAAGAAAGCTTTGAGATGAGACTTGAAGTTGAGAGCATAGAAATGTCAATTATAGATACTAACAAATTATAATAGAAAAGGAAATCGAGACAGCACAAAAACAAAAACAGGGAATTTCAATTATTGGGATGAAAATACAAATACTATGTGATAGTGACGTGATGTGTGTGAAAATGGGTCATTATAGAAAAAAATTATATATATCAAAATCATCATAAATATAATCTCAAGTTGATTTTTTTATTGCAAGTTTAGAGATTAAACCGACTAATGAGAAATTTCAAATAAAATAAATTTAGAAATATATAGAACTAATAAAATATGTTGTTTTGTATTTTTAAGACATTCGATGATTATACTTTCTCTGGATTATTTTTGAAGATTTGTTTGTCTCTAACCTTCAAAAAAAAATTGAAGAGGTTTCTAACCTTAAATATAAGACCTTCTATGAATTTTTAGAGATTTTTTTACTCTTTCTACATATATCACTTATTAATTTTATTAATTTATATTAAAATATGAAAAAATCGATATTAAATACATTTATTAAAAAGAGTAATATAAGTCATACACAAATTATAGATATTAATTACATCACCAATTTAACTTACACCACCAATTACTATTTGACAGCCAATATGAAAATACACAATTTATAACTAATGATATGATTATAAGAGATAAATAAGTAATTAAAAATAAAATAATATGTGTACAGTCGTCAAAATAACATTTCTCTAAACTATATTGACTGACAAATGTTTTTTAATTCCACCACTTCCCCTAAACAAAAACAATGCTTTTTTAGTTTTAATGCATTTAAAGACTATGTGTATGTTTGGTATCATAGTAAGTTTGTTAGAATCACGGTAGATGACTACGATTATGATAGTCACCATGATACCAAACATAGATTATATGAAATGCTTAACACATTCACATTCAAGAACAAAAATAATGGATGAAAGATCAAATGTTACGGGGACCTTCTATTTTCAACACTCATGTTTTATTGAATGAAATTAATATATGATCCTCCACTTTAAATAGAACCATTTTCAAAGTATAAAATACATCAATAATTTAAGAGTAAATTACACACTCATCCCCTCAAAGATGTTTTAATTATTAAGGGAGGGAGTTGTAATTCAAACATCTTATAGAGGAGGGGAGTACAAATTTCATTGAGTGTATATTTTAACATAAAGGGGAGAGTGTAATTCAATCATCTTTAAGAGTAATAGAGTATAATTTACTCATAATTTAAATCAATACAAAGTGAGTGTTGAAGAAAATGTTGTTAGTTTACTTTACATTTTTTTGTTTTGTTGAAGGAAGCATTACTTTACTTAATATACTTGAAATGTATAATGGTGACACTTCATAGGTTCAATGCCAAAATCAATCTTTATACATTCATGATCATGTAGAACAACATGCATGCATCAAATTAATCCACTTTATCGCGCGTGCCTTGCGGAGAGAAAGACAGAGACTGAGTCAGTTATGAAAATTCAGAACTGAAAAATCATGAATCAGAACATAAGAGATTAGAGACATGTCTTTTAGTTATGATAGTACAAAATAGTATATAAACATAGTATTGTAGCTACCAAGTAGCTACTACGGAGGATGTTACTTAGTGCTATATGTGTGTTTTCCTTTATTCTCTCAATCAAAAAGTTTGCATAAGAAAACGACACAAGCTTTGATTGAATGTAAAAACATGCATGTAGGGCAGCGCGGGCAGGGCGGGCACTTAGCTAGACATTGATACTTTACCCTCTGGTCGTTTTCAATCAAGAATCATGTCATCTTCTTCCATTATGTATGTCATTGTTCATGTTCATTTTATTGGCGCCTAATAATGTTCAACTTTTGTTCTTCAATTTTCACTAGTCATTCACGATATGCAAGTACATTTGATACACCTCTTAATTAACTCATCTTTCTTCCCTCCTGTTCAAAAAAAAAACTTATCTTTCTTCCCTTATTATCTTTATTAATTTGTGAGTACATATCTAGTTTGATCATGAAATTATGAGATGCTAATCAAGTAATAAAATGATTCTTGAAATTGTAAGATGCTAATCAAGTTCATCTCTTTGTTGTTAATTAACTTTAGAGATTATATGACACTATATTGATAATGTTTGTGATGAATTTGAAATTAAGGGTGTGTTTGGATTGATGGTTTAGGTGGGGAGGATTTAATTTTCTTTTTTAAATTATGGACACTATAAAATACATTTTTTAAAATTGAAATAAAAACATGATGAATAATCATATAATACTTAAATCACACTTAATTTATGTTAAAAAAATATTTTATATTGTCCACAATTTAAAAAAGAAAAGTAAAACCTCCATTCCTAAACCATCAATCCAAATACACCTTAAATGAATTATAATGTTAGTAATACACTTGATAACAAATTAAGATGGATGGATAGATGTAATAGATGGATGGATATATTTCAACAAAAAATAAAATATGGATGAATAGATTTAACAACATTTTGTAATTTTATATATCATTTTTATATACTTATAATGTAAAATATTGTCTCATATAATTTTATTCGAGGGATTTTAAGATATCAAATGTGAACATTTCTTCTATTTAAAATTTAAGGCAAAATTACATGTTTAGTCCCTTAACTTAATTTTAGGTAACAGTTTGGTCTTTTATCTTTTTTTCATTTCGATTTGGTCCTTTTGGTCTATTTTTATATGAATTTTCAAGTTTCAAATTTATGGTTTTATTTTTTTATGGCCTTTCAATCTTCAAATCTATGGTTTTTATCCATGTTTGCATAAGAATATTAGATTTAAAGCTTGAAAATCCATATAAAAATGGACCAAAAGGACAAAATTGAAATGAAAAAAAGATAAAGGACCAAACTGTTACCTAAAATTAAGTTAAAGAACTAAAAATGTGATTTTGCCAAAATTTAAATATTTGTTCACCATGTTGTACGCAGAGGCCGATCGATTTGGAACTTTAAAAAATACACATATCTCTGTATATTTTGTGTGTTGAACCTTCTGATTTTTTTTCTTACACTGCTTATCCAAGAATTCAAAAGTTTGAACCTCTAAATTAGGGTATTGGTTCCACCAATTGTTAGAGACTAGCCTTTGTTTGTATATATAGTCCAACAATTTTCAAAACAAATTGATCAATCTAGTGTTTTTCATTGAATTTAATTAAAACGCCAATATCTAATTTCATTAAATTAGTACCAAATCTCTCCAAAAAAACTTAAATTAGTACTAATATTACATTCGTACCGGTATTACTGTTGTATTATACTCCATCTGTCTAATAATAATTGTCTCTTTACCATTTTTCTTTTTCTCAAAATAATTGTCACTTTAGAATATTAATGCAGCATTTATAATTTTTTTCAATTATTATCCCCTTATTTATTGAATTTCATCAAACTTAACTACTCCACTAACTACAATTAATAAGGGTGTTTTAGTAAATGATACTAAGATTACCATCAAAATCAACACAATTAAGCATTTTCTTAATAATCGTGCACAAATCTTAAACGACTATTATTTAGAGACGAAAAGAGTACCTCTTACTTGTGAGTTTTGATTCATATGCAACGAATGAATACTAGCAATTTATAGGAAAACATGGCACATAGGTAGGTAGGAAATATGAAAGGACATGACTATTAGAATAGAATCCATGGTCATGGAAGAGATGAGATGGGATGTAATATCCCACATTCCTATAGATGGGTCCCCAACTCATGTCTCCCTTTATCCAACATCACAGCTTTCCCAGGGCTCCCTTCATTTCATTTTTTTCTCGTGTTTTTTCTCTTTTCTCCCTCACCCTTTTAACCGTGATGATAGGTACGTTTCTAATCCATGAGCACTGATGCAAATGCAATGATACTTATCTCTCTCCCATGCAGCTGTATGAAGTTTGGCCCAAATGATCTATAATCAAACAATTTGATACTTATATCAAATTTAGATGTCTTAATTATACGAATTTCAATGTATTATTATGAATGTTGAGTAGCCGATCCTCCATTTGATTAAAGAGAAGTGTGTTTGGTAAAAGTGGTGTTGCCTCAGTATGTGTATACCATGCGCATGGTCCATTTTATCTAGGACTTATTCTCAATATACCCTCCCTCCCTAATTATCACTGCAAAAATATGCACCACAAATTTGGGTACCAATTAATTAACGTGGGATATCGTAAAATTTAGGTATAACCTCATATTAAAAGTACTTAAAAGTCGTCTTCATGGCATAGTTTAGTTTGTAGAGACTTTGCGATATGCTAGGTTGGGGTTCTGTAACACCCAAGGCTGATGAGGGCGGGGAGTGGTCGTCGGTGCACAAGGTATGACAATGATGCATCTAGAGGAACCGAATCACATTGGAATAAGAGGGATCCTGAGGCCGTGTAGGTATGGGACTACATGGTTGAAGGAAGGCTTATAAGAATTGTTTGGTACTACCTATATCAACAAGATGTATCTTCTTTTTGGTAGCTCATTCCATAAGAACTTCATAGTTAAGCGTGTTTGACTTGGAGTAGTCTTTGGATGGGTGACTTACCGGGAAGTTTCCCGGTAAGCGTGCGAGTGAGGACAAAACACGCTGAAAAGACTCGTGTTGGTCTGTAGGGTCAGTCGACAATCCTAAAAGCAGTCTGGGATGTTACAGGTTCAAACTTCGGGTTCCCCACTTATTCACTTAAAGTGGTGAAATTTTAACTATTAGGCTACTTGATAAAAAAAATACTTAAAAATCATATAAAACTCCAATATGGATCAACGGATGAAAATAGAATGAAACGGTGACCAAATTGAATATAAAACTCCAAAATATGGATCGACATCGTTTGGAAATAGACTTGATCCTCTTCATCTCTACGAATGAAACAATGACCTAATTGAATGTCAAAACCGAATATTAATTGAGTTTTGAGATGCACATATTCGTTTTCAATTATTTTGGTTGAGTCAATATTGATCAAATTATCTCCTCAAATGTAAAGATAAGAAAGACTATATGATTATACTTCTATAGCTAATATCTATCATTATTAGAAATTCAAACAATTACAAAATAATGATCCACAATCAACCATATGCATCTGTCAAATTAAATTTGCTTAGTATGCATTATAAATAATCAAAGCTCAATATTGGATGGTTCTTAGTTGTAGCTTTCATTCCCATGTTAGATGGTCCCCCACCTTAAAAGCAATAAAATTACATGAAATTGCTAGAGCAACCGCCAACCACATTACACATTGAGATTGATTGAGGAGTGAGAGGGTTCATACATACCATATAACCTGACAAAAGATATGGTTAGACAAGATTCTTTGGGTGTGGAAAATTACAAAGATTGTCTAGTCTCTGTGTGAGAATATGGGGTGAAGTGTCTTATTGGCCTAGAGAGTTAGCTATGTAAGGAATTTCTGACAACTAAATTTGAGCCCACAAAAAACCATGACGACCAAATGTGAGTGACTGTTCAAGAGAATTTTATGTTACCAATGCTAGTTATCTACGAGTTGATCCTTCTTGGATTTTGAAATTTTGGGCAGCCTTTATTGAGCAGAATAAGGATTAACTAATTACTCGTCCCTTTTGATATTTATTGTACTCTAAGTTCATCATAACCGTTAACTAGCTCAATTAGCATGTGATTATACATTGTATATCCCAAGTCAAGATACAGTATCTCTATATAGTTTTTTTTTCCTCTTCTGCTGACTGAATCTCTATATCGTTATAGTGTTATTTAAACTGACGGTTATATTAGTTATTTGAAATTTGTGAGCATGTGCAAGTAAAGTTTAAAGAATATGAGTATAAAATACAAATTTTACTAGGAGTATGTATTCAGGGACCTTGCCCCCTTTTTCTATAACATTCATGTTTTAAATTGGTTACTCACACATAAAGCCCGCATCATTTCAAAATCAAGATTTAAAGTAGTTTATAAACTCTCACACTTCTCAATTCATTCAAATGTTGTCCTACCATACAAGACCCCAAAATGTAAGAAATGTGACTTGAGGCTGGAATATTGATATCATTTGTGGGGATTGAGCCCACAACATGTGGAAAATGTCCCTTCCAAAATACAACTCACAAACAAATTCTTAATCTAATGAGAATAAGCAACGAGAGATTAGAATTTTGAATCTTTTCTCACTTTTATTGTTGCAAACAAAGTATTAATAAGATTAATTTAACAATGTAATTAATAAATTAATGCGCCAATTTAATAATATAAAATTAATATCTAATAGAATTAAACTATTGTAATTAATTAAATTACAATATATAAAATTTAATATTACGTTATCTCATATCTTTATCTTGTGTCTTTGCCCTCTCATCTTTTTTCCATCTCTCTCCTCTCTAAACTCTCTTCTCACTCTTTCCTATATTCTCTCATCTATCTCTCTACCATCTTTTTCATCTTTTACTCTCTCTTTTCAACATATCTCTCCTTTCTCTTCTCTTTCTCCTTTCTTTCTCTATCTCTCTCCTTTATTTATATACACATTTATGAACATTAATATAATTTTATATATTATAATGTAGGTCCGAAAAACTATTTGAGAATTTTCAAATAAACCCTTAAAAAAACTTTTTTTTGACAAAAAAAATAACTTTTTTTAGTTTAAGGATTTATTTGAAAAAAAAAGTTCTAATTAGATATATGAACTATCATTTTTATGTAATGAAATCTTTCTTTTACATCCTTCAAAAAAAAAATCTTTCTTTTACATGTTGACTAACGGAATGACCTAATTAAAAAAAAAATAGTTCAATGACCTCATTGCAAACTTTTTTAGTTTAGTGACCTATTTAAAAATTTCCAAATAGTTTAGGGACATACCAAATAAATATATATTTAATTCATTCTTTGTTAAAAAAAATCTAAAATTTTATAAGAGAAAATTTTATATATTTTGTAGGAAATAAAAATGAAATTTAAAAAGTTTATAGAGACAAAAAAAAAACATATTTAACGCTCTATTGTCTATTCTAATCAGGGACGAAAAAAAATGAAAAATAGCATCATAGTATATAATTATATATTAGTATTGCCATGTCCCATGAGAGTGTGTCAGCTATGTACTTGTGGCCATCTAAATTTCGCAAATTTTCATTGTGATCTTCAAATCAATAATTGTCGCAGTCAAGATGGCAAGGGAAAGAATACAAGGGACGTCATTGAGATTTATTTATTTTTTAAAAAAAATTCTCGTAAATGTTCCATACTTCATCTGTTTCATGGTATAAGATATTCCGCTTAGAAGTTTAATTTTATTTTTTTTGTTAAATGTATAATGGTAAGAATCACATGTGTTAAGTGTGGATAATTGAAAAGAATTGAGTTCGAACTAACAGTCCAAATCATAAAAAATAAAAATAAAATTACAACTATCATTTGCCTTTTTTTTGTGGTGGCCGGGTTCGAACCCCCCGATCCTTGCATGTATTACGTATTGTTTATACCAACTGAGTTAAGTTCACTAGGACTATCATTTGGCTTATACCTATGAAGCCAAAATTGTCAATAAAAACTTATTTTGTTTTTTCTATTATACCTAAACTATTTATTGTTTTATTTAACTATTATAATTTATATTTCCCATATTTAAATGATGGGCAATACAAGGTTTATCCACGATGTCCCCACCTCCCTCCTTCAAACTTTTTGTAATTAAGTTCATAAACGTACCTATAATGTGAGTTTTTTTTTTTGGTAGAGACCTATAATGTGAGTTTTTACTCTATTCTTTGCGGGTAATTTTTGCAAGAATCCAATAAATACAGGTTCAATTGCCTTTCCTACCAACATTCTTTTAGGTCATTTTTCAACTGCCATTTTATCTCTTGCTCTTTGTTCCATTCACCATCAGATCTTTATTCAACTTTTCCTTGCCACTTTACTTGTAGTCAAAATTTCGTTTACTTAACTGAAATTTGGGCATCTTCATTTCATAAGTTATTGGGGTGATTTAACTAGAAAATTGCTCTTCTCCTTTTTAAAATCGTTCATTTCCTTAATTATGTCTAATATGAGTTAACTCACGTTCGGTTTTTTCAACGTGAATTAACTCACGTTGAACATTTTTTAATGTGTGTTAACTCACGTAGACATGTGAATAAGCAAAAATAAAAAGAAGAAGAGCAATTTCCATCTAACTGAGGGTTGGATCCTAGCTATAAACTTATTGGGCCTAACACACCTTCATTAGGAAAAGTGGGATTCAGTTGCTTGAATAAAGAGAATTTACTTTTCCACCCTTAGACTTCTTGTGCACCCTCCGTTTTTCTTATTTTACCTTCGTTAGAATTATATAATCTAAAACATATTTGAAACTTTTCATATTATAAATTTTATTTTTTTTAATAGCAAATTTTATTCTCGTGAGTCATGCAAGAAGCATTAATAACCCACGGCAAATTAGGACAAAATACAAACAAAGAGCCGCAAATATACGGAACACCTAAACCCCCACAACAAACAACCAAAGCACGCCTACCGGTATTGAGGCCGACATATACAAATGGAGCATGAAACCACTTGCATACCTCTGCCTCAACAACCTAAACAGCCAAAAAAAACTGCCCAACCACCTAAAGGAATGCCCCACCGAAATAACAGGCAGCAGCTGCGCAGTTTTTCAAAAAAAACAAAAAACATTTCGGATTATATAATCCAGAGCGTGTTTTTCTCCTTCGGATCAGACATCACCTTCACCATTTTTCTCGTTATGGTAAGATAATGTCTGATTCTGGGAAGATGAGACATCACCCATTACTTTGCGAGACACTTTGTTGATGTGGGTTCGAGATGAAGCAAGGAAGCTAGGATTTACAATTGTTATTGGAAAATCATATAATAAAGGAAATGTCAAAAAAAACAATTTGTTACATTGATATGTGAAAGAGGTGGTTCCTATACTATGTTCAAGAAGTTATCCATGCATACAATTTGTTTTGAGTGATAAATTATTAGTTGAGTGCTGGTGATTGGAGCCTTAAAGTTAAGGACGAACATAACCATGAGATGGCTCAAACCTTTCAAGGTCATAAATATTTTGAACGTCCAAGACCGGAAGAGAATATGCTTATTCTTGAGTTGACAACCTCAATGGTCCTTCTAAGAAATATTATGACCACTTTGCATAATAGAAATGGTCGAAGTGCAATTACTATCAAACATATTTAAAATGAATTTCACCGGCATAAGCATGTCTATCAAGAGCCTAAGATCATAAATGCATGAAATGCTTACTTGAAGATAAATATGTGCATCACTATAGGAAGTTTGTTGATTCATAGATATTTTCTAAGTTTATCCAAGTTACATCAAGTTGTTTATCACTTTTTCTACTATTCTTGTGATGGATTCCACTTATAAAACCAATAAATATCGTCTTCCATTGCTTCGGTTTGTCGATGTCACTTCTATTAAGTTGACATATTCTATTGCATTAGCTTATGTATGTCTGAGAAGGAAAATAACGCTACTTAGGATGTAGATAGGTGTAGTTGTTTGTTGAAATCTCGAGATGTTACTCCTGAAGTCATTGTCGCTGATCGGGATAATATTTTGATTAATGTTGTTGAGAGAGTTTTTTCAAAGTTTATTGCTCTTTTGCATCAGTATCACATCTCAAAAAAAAAAAAAATAAAAAAAAAATATAAAAAAATTTAAAAATTTAATAA
>Ga0228710_1008679_pt1 | contig 14461 bp, 14 predicted proteins | sample MedpolnodulmetaG_FD_177995 | JGI IMG/M metagenome (GOLD analysis project Ga0228710, IMG submission 177995) | Root nodule microbial communities from Medicago polymorpha collected in Santa Monica, California, United States - pink nodules | ecosystem: Host-associated > Plants > Roots > Nodule...
GATATCTTAAATACAAGAGATTAAAGATATTGAAGTTTGTTTTGTTGTGATTGATGAAGAGCTTTATGAATACTTCTTTGAATATTCACGTGAGAGAAAGCTTGGTTTCTTTGTGTTGTAAGCTCTTGCCAAATACCATTAAGGTATGCTTGAATTTATAGAGGCTTGTGTCTTTGAAGCTCACTTGAAATGTACATGAACATATAGCTATTTGGCTTGTACGAAAAAACAATCCATGTGCTCTTGCTTTTGTTTCTTGAGGTGCAAGTGTTGCAAAAAATGTGTTATTCCAAGTGAAGAATGTTTTGAAGAACATTCTCTTCTTTCTTAGCCTTTTGAGAAAGCCCATGTGAGGTTGTAATACAGCCTGTGTTGAGTTGTAATTGGATGTGATAGAATGACATCATCCTTATCCATTTGTAGTTTCACCAGAATGTTCTTGACATTTTTTCTTTGTAAAATAATTTTTTCTTCTTTCTTTAAGGCACGTGTTTTTCCAATTCTTTTTTAATTGCAAAGGCTTTTATGTTATCATATGATATTCATTCCATTTATGTCATAAGTCCATGATATATTCTTTTAGTGAGACATAGAGAATATTTTGCTTCTTGATTTTGTACCAAAAAGTCCATTTATGTCCTTTTGCTTATTTGCTTTGATAAGGACGTTTTTAACTTGTCTTGTGAGCATAAAACCTTCTTTCTTATGTTAAGAACATTCTCATGAAACATTTCTCACAAAATTCATTAGTGGATAACAAGTTAAAAAAACAAGTATCAAATGTTTGTAATCTTTAAAACATCAAATAAGGATTTTGTCCTCAACAACTATAATACTCACTATCAAAATGACAAAACTACTTATTTGTGTTAGGGATTTGATTAATTTTCTTTAAACAAAAATTCCCCCTAAAACGTTCTTAAAAGAAAATTGTTTTGGAATGGGTTAAGGCCCAATATAATTCGGGAGTCAAAGGCCCAATATTGGAGTCATAGACACAACAATGCATACAAGTCTAGTAGGCGACGAAGTTGGCCAATTATTTACGAGATCGCCATATATAACAAAACAAAAATTAACTCTAATATATTAAATTTAATCTAAAAAAAACAGTAATTTTACTAGTATAAAATGTAAATTAATGTAATACTATCAAAAAAATAAAAACTAACAAACCTCACTTTTTAATGGCTTAATATACCAAAAGTATCAAAATAGGATTAAAAAAATCTATCAAACAAGTCATAGTCTTTTGAGTATTTTATTTCTCCTATCTTTTAACAAATAATATTATTTGGAGTAGTTAAATATATTTTATTGAAATAGCTAAATATATAATACACTTAATCATGCAAATGAAAGAAATGATTTTTGTCGTAGGCAAAGCTACTTCATCGTAACACGTAGTTATGTCATTGAGTCCAGTACATACCGCATACGCAAGCGAAGAGTTATGCTATAATTGATCAAATATTTGGAGACAATCTAAGGCCAACACAATCAAACGGTCTCTCAGCCATGCACCATAAAGGACGCAACATACTAAATTGTTTATGCCTGCATGAACGATCAAAGTTTTATAAATAGAGCGTTCCACCACTAAAATATGTACACATTGTCATTCTAAGTAAAACCACAAAGCACATTGAACACCTCACTAGCTAGAGTGTTGTAGTGTCTTTGTTGGTACACTATCCCACTCCGACGAGGAACAACGTTGTTACAGCGAAGATCGACCGTGCTTCAGCACATAACCACCACATATTGTTGCATCAAACCTTTGATCTTCACTTCTGTTAAAAAATAAATAGGAACAAATTCACAATCGTTGCCATATATAAAATGTCTCGGTTTTCTTTTTCTTTTCACAAGACTTCTTTTTCGTTTGTTTTAATCTTCCATTTTTCATGAAAAAAGACTTAATAATCCTAAATTCTATCGACAATCGTCCTAAGCAGGTTTTAAACTCGAATTCTCGATAACGATTCGTTATTCTCGATAACGATTCATTATTAGTCAAACTCATTCGTATATAACTACACAATCACTTTTGGTTTCAAATGCCACACTCCATGACTTGATGGCCAAATCCCCAGTCATCAATGAATTAATAAGGAAGTCTACAACGTAATAAAAGATAAGTTGATGTCAATTGCCAGCTTAAATTCTTTTTCTTATGGTACAAATTGCCAAATTAATCGTAAACTGGTCCAAATAAACCCCACAAAAATAAAATGATTCTCATAATTAATAGCAAAGTCGAGCTTTGAAATTTGAATGGAAGAGAGATTTTTAGGAAATATTAATAAATCAGAATGAATAAATGGGCGAAAATAAATGGGTGGTTGGTGGAGGAGGTACCACTTATTTTTGGACGAACGATTGGGTAGGTGGTGTTCCCTTACGGGTTAGATTTCCTCGTCTTTTTGCTTTGGCTGAAAATAAATGGGCGAAGGTGGAGGAGATGGCGAGGAGAGGGTGTCAAGAAGGGGGTGGTGCCTGGAGGTGGAGGAGGCGCCTGTTAGCCTGGGAGGAGGAGTGTGTTAGAGAGTGCTCTGTTTTGCTGCATAATGTTGTTTTGCAGGGTGTTATTACTGACAGGTGGCAATGGCTTCTCGATCCCGTTAATGGATATTCCGTTAAGGGGACTTATCATTTTCTCATGACAACTGGCGAATCTCTTGCAAGGGGTATATATGTTTGACGATGTTTGGCATAAGCATGTTTCGCTAAAGGTTTCACTATTTGTTTAGAGACTTCTTCACAACAAACGTTCAACAAATTAAAGATAATCTTGTGAGGCGCCGTGTGTTTCAACATGACGACAACAAGTGTATAGGAGGTTGCGAAGTTGTGGAGACTACATATCATCTATTTTTGAGTTGTGCTACTTTTGGATGCGTGTGGTCACTTGTCTTGCGGTGGTTAGGTATCTCTTTCGTTGCTACAGACAAGGTCCGTGATCACTTTCTCGAGTTCAGTCACATTGTCGGTTTACCAAGATTTACACATTCCTTCATGAAATTGTTATGGCTCGCATGTGTCTGGGTAATTTGGAAGAAAAGGAACAATCGAGTTTTCAATCTGTAGGCCTTGGATCTTCCTCAAATAACGGACAACGTAAAGCGGGTGTCTTACCAATGGTTAAAGGCTAGTCTGACTACTTTTCGCCTACAGTTACACTAACCGGTGGTGGCACCCTTTATCTTGTATGAGTGTTATGTTGTAACTTGATTTGTTTCTTCTTTTTTCGTGTTGTTTTTCGTGATGAGGTATCAGTAAATTAACTCTGTAATACTTTTGGGTGGTTCTCTTTTGCACACATTATGCGAGATGAACCACTCACTTTGATATATATTATTTCATTTTGGCTTGTTAAAAAAAAAAAAAGAATGAATAAAATATTGGCGATTCTTTGCAGCCTTCCTTCCCGTCTTCCACACACTTTTAACTGATTTAAAGAAAATTAATATAGATCAAAATGAATTAAAAATTGTGCTTTCTATGTAGCTTTCCTTCCACACACATTTAACGGAGTTCATAGATCAAAATGAATAAAATATCTTATATCTTTATATTTTGTTGGTATTAATCTAATAATTCGTCAATATAAGACATGTTCAAATAAATATATATTAGGCTATACAAATATTAGACATATTTAGATGGATGAACCATTGATGATAGATAGTTTTTTTGGTCGTACTCTTGAAAGATAGAGACGGATGACGATTGTGCATGCTCACGTAAAAAATAAGGGCAAATTATATAATTAAAACCCACGCACTATATTTTATAGCTTCACGGTTTCATCTCATACAAATGTTATACTGAAAACGACGGAGAGTTTAATAAAATAGTATACAATACACAAAATTGAGCGGTGCAAGATGGTGGTGAGAAGGTGGATTAAATGTGAGGAGTGTGATTTAGCTTTAAAATTACATTTTAGCTTCTTTAAAAAAAATTGAAATTGCAACTCAAGAGAAGTATATAATACTATTATAGAAATAAAAATTTATGAAGGAAATTTAGAGAGGACAGACATAAAATCCCTTTTTAATTCTGTTATTAATTTCCATCGCTAACATCATTTTTTCTTGAATTAACCACTAATTTCAGATTCTGTAATTTGAACCACCAATTTCAGTTTTGCATTGTACAATCTTATTTTCATTTCAATTCTAAATAAATTAAAGAGCAGAAATTATTATTATTATTATAAAATAAACTGAAGCAGATAATATTATTGACTTAATCATGCTCGAGTTACACGTAATCAAGGTGCCACTAGGTGGGACGAGTGACTTTGACTGTCAAGAAAAAACTTTTAATTTGATTAGCATGACGACATCTGTTTGTTTACAAGACAAATTCCAAATTTTGTAGAAATTAGACTAACATAGTATGCGGTTAGAGTTTTGAAAACTTAAAAGTAATATAGTTTTTAATTAATTATTTTATTCGAACATATTACTTATTTTTTTAAGAAACATATTACTTTTTTTATGAATGTTTTTTTTTTAAGAAACATATTACTTTTTTTATGAATAGTTTTTAAATATTTCAAACAATAGTTAACTCGTTTTTTTGACCAAGTTAATACAATATTTAACTTCTGAAAATTCTATTTCGTGATACAATATTTAACTTTAAAAGATTCTATTTCGTGATATTTGGCCAAGTAGGATCCTCTCTTTTCTTAAATTGCGGCTACTAGTATTATTATGATGAAGGAAATTAAATTGGACCATAAGATTGCGTCCAATCTAATGTCTGTTTTTTTTTTTGAGGAAATCCAATCTAATGTCTGTATAAGTCTTTGTTGCAACAAAAGCTGTACACGGAATCAAATATCCACCACCCTATACTTTTGTTGACTCAATGCCAATCTGGTTCAGTCCCCCACCCCAACATAGTAAAATCTAGTCCAACAACTAGAAGTCTACCAACACTACATCATTAATTTCATAAATGGAAAATGAGACCACCAACTAAAAGTTGTATTTGATCCAGTGTCTATTGATTCAATAAATTGTTAAATGAACGAAAAACCCTAATAGTAGTACAATGTACGTAGTGTGAAACCCATTAAAATATAGTTTAAAATAAAGAAGCTACTTTGACCAAAAGCAATATCAAATATCATACATTTTTTCCCAATTGCTTCGTATCCTTGAAAATGCATGTGAATAATGGAATTTAATTAATAATTCAAGGTTCGAATATGACAATGTGGAAGGAACTTTTTAACAAGGTAAGGACTTGGCAGTCAATTTTATTATAGATGATAAGGTTGAGGTTAATATGCTAGGTGGGATTAAAATGCGGGATACATTGAAAAAAATTCCTAGAGAGCGTGGATCAACGATTGAGGTGACCATAAATATTAAGGGTATGAGGGGAAGAATTAATAATAAAAAGGTAGGACCGTTCATTTTGAAAATCATTTTGGATTTTGTGGCAATTCAAGCAACAAAAATCGGAGGTGTTAGATGACACCATAGTTTTAAAATTCGGCTCAGACATTAACTCGGAAGGGGTACTGAGTCACTGGGTCAATGGTTGAATCATTGGATCATTGATCAAACCGCATGACTAAACTAGATCCACTCGGATGACTCGGTTAGATAACTCGGTGAAATTGTGATCCGGTTGTGGGTAGGGGCGGGCACCTGGCCGAAGTCCGACCCAGAGCCGATAAAACCGTGAAAAATAATAGGTTTAGTCATTTGATAAAGTAATGCCTCAAACTTGTTAACCAAGAATTTTTTTAGCCAAGAAATATGTCTTACTCGTTAATGCTACCATATCAATGTGATTGTGTAACGGCCTTGTTATTTTGATATTTTTTAAACATGAAGGCATAAACTTTAAATATAGTAACGAAGATGAACATGAAAACTGGCTGAAACAATTGAAATTGGAAAACAAAGTTTACATGGTCAAACTTTAATTGGTGGATAATTTACCCACAAAGGTATTCTAGAAAGAAAAAAAACTAAAAGGAGAGTGGGTTCTCTTATGTTTGAATCTTACATGAGAAGTCAAAGTACAAAGTCCAACCAAACCCTTATTTCATAGTTTTTGTGTTGTGTTGGCTTTTTGGTGTTCTTCTTTTTCTTGTTCCTACCTCAACATTACAACTAATGATCTTCCTCTTCCTTGATCCAAGAAAACACAACATCACAATCCAACTTGGAACCGAAGCCGGCAACCCTTCCTCGTCGGCATAGGCATTGCTAGGAAGAAATTACGGTGTCTGCCACTCGTTTTCAGCTGCTTGTCGGAGCTTCCGTTCTGTGGCGGTGGAGGAAGCACCTAATTGTTTCCGTTGCGATGAAGATCTTTGTGAAAGATGGTGAATCGTTGGAATTGTCTCTTGAATCTTGATCAGTTAAAAGCTTGATATGTGGAGGTTTCGATTGCCGGATTCGATGTTGTCGGAGCTTGATATTGCATTATCAACATCAACAACAATGGAATGAATGGGTAGTGAGAGTAGTAACTAATAAAGTCTTAAGAAGGGAATAAAAACATGGAAGCCATTAGTACAATCCATTCCGAACCAACACCGGTAACCCATATTCGTTGGCACATGCTTTGCTAGGAATCTTGGGGAAGAAATTACGGTGTCTGTCACAATTTTTCAGCTGTGTGTTGGAGCTTCCGTTTTAATCAGATACTGACATGGCGGGTGAGTAAGTGCCTGAACTGATTATTTCCGTTTTGTGACGGAGACGGAGGGGATTGGGGAGGTGAGGACACACAGTGGAGAACCATCCCGGCGTTGTGAGAGATGGTGAGTCTTTGGAATTGTTACAGTGCCAAAATGGGATGAAATATGAATTGCCGAATGTTGAGGGTGGTGATAGTGATAGACCTGTGCCGTTGAGCTACTGCGATTATGATGATGATCGTGAAAACTCTTTATTGCAAGCATATGTAGTAGTTAATTTTTTTGTAATTATTAGTGATTGTAATAATGATTATGTTAATTGATCTTCTTCTACTACTACTCCGGCTACTTTTTAATTCTTCTACTTCTGATCATTAAATAAGATCATCAAGGCCTTGTAAAAATTAACATATTCTCAATCATGATTTAGATCTCTCCAAAGGCAAAGTTACCAAATCCCAGCTGTGAATTAACCTAATATTGGAGGCGGTAGCTTTTAAAAAAACATGATCAAGATGATATGTAGCAGTAGTAGAATCATTGTAAGAGAGAACAAAGAAATAGAAGAGTGAGAGAGATGAGATTGAGAACTAGTAATTGAAATTCACGAACAAGAAGTTCATCAATATAGAGAATCACGAGCAACAGATTAAATAAAAACATCATAAGGACACTCTCCCTACATATATATATATATAGTAAAGATGGAGTAGTTTTTATTACATTTGCATGAAAATCAAAACACAAATCTAGATATAAATATAACGGTGCAAGTTGAAAATGGCGAGTCATTGGATCTGGGTCTCGGCCTTACCGCCGGCGACCGAAAACATCTTGCATGGTAGGGAACTTTTTTTCTTTGGTGTTGTTATTGGCATCACCGGTATTCTCTCTAGGAGGTGGCCTAATACCGAAAATCTTATCCATGGTGGGGAATTTGGTGTTGTCTGTTCTTCGGGAAGAAGAACCTGTACCAGAAGCACCGGTGTTAATGTTGTTGTTGTTTGAATCAGACATTGGTAAACCAAGAGTTATAGGCGGTGAAGAAGAAGTAAAGAAAAGACTAGAGAGAACGATGAAAATGAAATAGAGAGGAAATGAGCAATTATAACATTGAGGAAATAGATTTATTTATAGGGGAAAAATCAAGGAGGCTGGAATTTACTACATGCTCGTCGGCGCGTGAATTGGACGATCGTCGGCGTGTGAATTAGCAGATTTGTGTGGTCCTGTAACACATCGCGCGTGGAATGAGCTGGATAGGATGCCGGCGCGTGTGATGAGGAGGGGAGTGTAGAGGACGTGCGTTGTGGCATTAAAAAAATAGTACCAAACTTATTCTCATGTAATTCTCTCTCTATCTCTAATACATCTTTCTTCACATTTCACATTTCACATACATGCACATTTTCTTTCTCCGTTTTTTCCAGTCACCATCACTGTTGCGCTGCACCGTTATTACGATCATTGCCACCAAATATTGACCCTTCAAAAATACCGACCCATAAATAGGTCTTATTGATTTTTATTTTCATCGGAAAAAAAATACGGTTAATTTTATTACCTACTAGATGCATGAGATAACACACATTCTTTTGACTCTTCCACATCTCGTCTTTCTCACCACTTCCTTTGTCATTAAAAAATTATTACCATCAAAGTACCATTAATAAAAAAACAAAATTGAGAGATTTTTTTGGGTACAAAATTGATTACGGATAAAAAAACAAAATTGAGAGATTTTTTTGGGTACAAATTGTGATTCCTAAATCTGCATGAAAAAAGCAAAACAACCTGATACTAATTAGGGCATGTGTTCACACTAGGTAGTAGTGAGATAACACAATCGTTTCCTTTCCTTTGACTATACCAATATAACTTTGTCTTACTATTTACGAACAAACAACCAGGGAAACATTATTACCAAAACTTCATCACCCTCTTCACTCCAGTTGCCATCTTTATTTCTCAGATACACACAATAGCCAAATTGTTTTATTACGAATACTATACTTTATTGAGAACCCGGGTTCAATGGTGTGGGTCTATCCACGAACCTGGCAGCATAACCCGCTAATTACCTAAGCCGACGATTTATGGATTCAATCCAACCCAACCCGCTAGAGACAAAGGTTGTTTTGGGTATCGAGGCAAAGCTGTTGGCCGGAGGACCCGACCCGTTTGATTTGGATTTATGTTTATCATAAATACTGTATATAGTATTTGGTTCAAAGGTTTCATACATACGACCCGACCCGCCATCATTGCATTCGGGTATTGGGTTCAAGTTGATCATGCATGCCTTAAAAAACAAAACACATATATGGTAAAGATGGCCGGAGAAGTTATTATTTGATTTGCATGAGAACTAAAACACAGATCTAAATATAAATATAAAGGTGAAAGTTTATTTATTGATAAATAACCATCATTACAAAAAGTAACAAGTTGAAGATGAAGATGGCGAGTCAAGGATCTGGGTCTGGGCCTTACCGCCGGGGAAAGAAAACGTCTTGCATGGTAGGGAACTTTGTTCCTTTGGTGTTGTTATTGGCATCACCAGTGCTATCTCTAGGAGGTGGCCTAGTACCGAAAACGTCTTGCATGCCGGGAAATTTGGTGCTGTCTGTTCTTCGGGAAGAAAAACCTGTACCACCAGAGGCACCGGTGTTAACGTTGTTGTTTGAATCAGACATTAATTGGTAAAACAAGAGCTATAGGTATAGAAAAGATAAGAGAGATAATAATGAAAATAGAGAAGAAATGAGCAATTACAACATTGAGGAGAGGGGTTTATTTATAGAGCAAAGCAAGTCGGCGGTTGAAATATTTTACATCTGTTACTTTATTCCAGTAATTTCAATCTTACGTACATTAATTTACTCTCATTTGATTCATTCCATTAATGAATTCAAAGTAAAGTAGCTAGTAAAAAATAATCACAAAGACTAAGGGCATAATGAGTCCAAGATTAACATAGCTTTCAATGACGTGAAAATGATTCTAAATGGAAATAAATAGATATCGACTTTGAAAAAACTGGTAGAGATAATTTCAGTTTTAAGTTCATTAATTAACTCTCGTTTCATTCATTCAAAGTATAGTTAGCAAACATTAATCAACTCACTTTTGTTCAAGAAAAGAAGAATAATGACAAAGACCCTAACTAGAAAGGAAGAAAGTGACACGAACCTGGTCCCAACTAAGATACTCCCCTGATAATGACTCTAACAGTTAGGTGTAACTAGTTACAAAGAAAATGTTACTATTTAAACTTTTTTGGAAGATTTTTTCAATATTAGGAGGCAAAGGTACTGTTTTACTACAAAATTAAAAATAAAATAATTTAAATAAAAGATAAAATAAAAATAAAAAAACGTATACCAAAAGTTGGATTTGTTTGACAGGATTACTTTTTATTTATATATATAGAATGTTCAATTTTTGTTTTTTTAGGTGAGATATACCAAATTTTTTTATCCACTTCATATATAGATATAGGTAAAAAAAAAATTAAAAACTCAATTATTTGATCAAATCAAAAGGTACGAATTAAATTGTAAATAATATGTGTGTGTATCATTCAAATAAAATAATGTAAATGATAGTAAAATTGAAAGAAAAAAAACCTTATATCAGAACCTTTTTTTTTATAATAAAGTTACATCAAAACTATAACATATTATATCGTAAGGATATGGATATGGATTGTTTATATGGTACGGTTCCCTCTCAAGGAAAGACTATATTTTACAGTTCAAAGTATAAAATCATAACATTAATTTTTTTAAAAGATTATATTTATAATGGCTCAACCAGTATTCTTCTTAGTTAGATGATGCTACCTACTCTACCAAAAAGGGTCATATTAGATTATTTCAAACAAACTAAAAATAAGTTATAATTTATAAATGAACGAGGAAAAAAATTATGAAATTAATCTTATAAATTATTTGTTATTCTCATTTTGTTTAACATTTTTTTTTGGGTTAAAATTGTTAATTTACTTTTACTTATTTATATCAGTTAGATTTTATTTCATTATTATAACCTATAGCGACATTTCTTTTTGTGGATCTTATCTATACATAACGAAGGAGACAGCTTCACATGGCCGTGGCATCCCCTCCTTTCGAAACCTTTGATCAGGTCAGGTGTGAACATAAACTCTCAGAAACGGCAAACCCGTATGTTTATCTATCCCTTAATGATAGTCATTTTTTTCTACCTTGATAGTCAAATTGTTTTACTCCGATTAATTAATCAGTTTTCATTTTAATTTTTAACAAATAATCAATTCTTTTTTATTTTTTTATAAAAAGTTTCAATCCAAGACTAAACCGTTTGATGACTAAGATAAAAAGACATGATATGATTAAGATAGTATACCCTAATTTAATATTTCGTTTACTATACAAATGAGATGGAATAAATTATTCATTTTACTTATCATATTCAATCACTCTTTTTCTTAATCAACATAACTTTATTGAGAAAAGTCTTGCATGAAAAGTGCTAAACAAGAACGATACGACGGATCTGAAAACCTGCAGACAAAAGAGCCTGGAAAAAACACCCAACAAAAGAGCCACCCCACACACCCACAAACACTCCAGCTTCACTATTAGCACAACACCACTGACCATCATTTGTTAAATGTATGTTTGATTTCATTTATAGAAGGATTATTAGCACAACACCTCTAATAATAAAATAGAGAAGAAATGAGCAATTACAACATTCAGCAAGTCGGTAAGTTGAAATTTCAGTTTTACATACATTAATTAACTCTGTGCATTCATTCCATTAATCAGTTCAAAGTAGCTGGCAATGTGAAAAAATATTGTTAAAGTAAATCATGTGAATAACCTACATTATAAAAATGCAATATAGATTTTGAAACGGATAAAGAGTAAAACAATAGGCAACATGCATTGTGAACCATATATTGACACATGATAGCCTTTTATTTAATTGGAAAAAAAAAAATAGTACCCGCTTTATCGAACACAATTGAATTTTCATTGTTTTGAAATGGTCCATCCTAACCTTCACTCGTCTCAATTAGTTTAATATTTAATTATATATTAATTATTCGTATAAAAATCTAAGGGAGCCCCTAATATGTACCTCTTTTATTATGGTCCACCCATGATCCATACTAATTAACCGACAATAGTAGGTAGTTTTTATTCCTTTCCATTTTACACCATACAAATCACTTTTTCAATTCCCTTTCTATTTCTTCACTCCATTCCTCATGTACATAGGAGCAATGGGTGAAGAAGACCTTTTATCTGCTAGCACCCAGAGAAGGTTGGCTTGGAGTCCATTAATGTTCATCCTTGATTCGTCGCAAGCCTTCTTTGCTGCCTCTACTTCCTAGAATGTTACATTCATCTAATTTATTATTAATATTTGATCAAATTAAGAATTTGGAATGAATTTCCTATTGCTTAATGTACTGATTGATCACACAAGGATGTCATAGCCTTTAGATTTGTTGGTAAGCTTGTCGAAAATGATGACAGCTTCAAGGATGTCGCTGTACTTTTGGAAGTGTTATTGCTGGGTTTCATCACCCTTTTAAAGGATGAAATTGAAGATTTAGAAAGAAAAAAAAGTGAGCTGGATTTGTTGCAAATTGGGTTATTCATTCGTTTTATATTCCAAAAACTCAGTCATGATAATTGTGGAATTAATTGGTCGGCGGTGGTTTTGCACACAATACCAGTGCAACAACTTACTTTTTGTCTCAGTTTGGTACTTTGTACCGTGTAAACCGGAAAGGATAAACAACTACCTGCTATTGCCAGTCAATCAGCAAGGACCATGAGTGGACCTTAATAAAAGAGGTCCATTTTACGGGCTCCCAAAATCTAATACTTATTATTTTCATCCTAACTCCTAATTGTGAATAGTTAATATAATTAAATATCCTTTATAATGAAATATAATATTTAAATATAAAATATATTAATAAAAAATCAAATTCCTTAAAAAAAATAATAATATAATATTTAATAAAATATTCAAGTGGACCAGGGTATGTTATCTCGTCTTTTATGAAGAGTGTGTTATGTGGGTTACAATTATGGAATAGTACTAATTATGGAATTTAATCTATCATCATTTGTAATCTAGCTCCATCTAGTCTCATCACTTCTACAAATTTTCATTTTGATTCGCAAAAGAGGGTTTTTGCTGATAAGTGTCATAAGGATATTGTTTAAAGTACACATAAAAGGAATTTTTTTATCTTAGAAATACAAGTCAAACATATGTAAAAGTCATGACTACACAATTTTCAATACAACTTTTAGATGTTTAGACAATGTCTTTAAGGCACTTGTTAACATTTTTCAAAAATAAATGATGCGACGATGATGAGACTTTCCTCCATTAAAGAGTGTGTGGTTGGTCAATAATACTTATTCCATCCCAAATTATGCGACGTTTTGGGCATCTCACACGTACGTACTAAGAAATATAATTAACTTTGCGTGGGATAGAGATATTATAAGTTGTTTTACAAAATTGTCCTTAATAAATGATTGAGATAGATAAATTAAAGAATTGACAGAAGATAGAGTAATAAATAGTTAATGATATAGGAAAAGTAACATTAATGTTTCATTAATATTGTAAAGCGACAAAGATTTGGGACAATTTTCTTTTCCTGAGCAACATACAATTTGGGACGGAGAGAGTGAATGAGAGTATTATAACTTCTTCTAAACATAGTACCAGAGTCAATTAAATCAAATAGTATTGATATTTGAACATCTAAAATTAGACAACTTTTGAGACAACTTTAAAACCACACTCAAAACAACACATGCGATTTTTTATACTAATTTTTTTTTCTCTCTCTTTTAAACAAATTAACGCTTGGTTTGATTAGTTGTCCAATAAGTTATACAATTTAGATGTTCAAATATCAATACTCTAAATCAAACTTTTCTTTTTATATGAAATTGAATGACCCAATGAATTAATGTAAGCAAAAATGCAGAGTTAAATCAAAATATTGTTGAATTGATTTTGTTCTTCAAATCAATTATCCTTGTCTATTTCTTTTCCTACATTTATTTTACTTTCCCATAAGATATGCATAGATGCCAAAAGAAGATACAAAAACGCAATGCTATAGTGACTCATGGTGTGCATAAATGCCAAGAGAAGAATGCAAAAATGCACAAGTACTCGCACATCATGTAATGAATTACAACACCTTCCTTACTTGGGTAAACTCTTCAATGAAGCCACTCTCAGGGGTGGGTCTATGTTGAATACCTTTTTGTTTTTACTGATTAATCTTGGGGCCTCTTTCCTCATAATGGGAAAAATAATTCTTGAAAAATATCTAATGATTTTTAAATTACTCCATAAAGAAATAGTTGTTGTCTAATGATAAATAATTTTTTTTAAAAATAAATCAATGTAAAAAGATATAAAAGTTAAAAAAATAAAAAATTCATACTAATTTTAGTCATTTGTTCTTCTAATTTTATCATTCTTTTAACACTAAGTACTCTAACACGTACATTTTCTTTCTTCGTTTATTCTGGTCTATCCCTTGTCACCATGTGCTGCTGCACTACACCATTATTTATGATCATCACGAGCAAATACCAACTCATCAAATAGAAAAATATAAAGTACTTTTGTAATATAGGTTTACAAAAATCAAATTAGCATTGTAAAAAAAAGTACCACTATTGCTATTTTCATCAGTAAAAACAATTACATTGCAGACAAAAAAAAAAAAATTTTTAGCAT
>Ga0228710_1008683_pt1 | contig 14456 bp, 11 predicted proteins | sample MedpolnodulmetaG_FD_177995 | JGI IMG/M metagenome (GOLD analysis project Ga0228710, IMG submission 177995) | Root nodule microbial communities from Medicago polymorpha collected in Santa Monica, California, United States - pink nodules | ecosystem: Host-associated > Plants > Roots > Nodule...
TAAACACATTATAAGAAATTTACCATATAACAACGGGCAGATGGTGTGACAGACTAAAAAACAAAAAAGTTCATTAATTTTTATTGAGAATAATTATTAAAAAAAATTCATTGATTTTTTTTTATTCTTTAAAAATGACTCTTTATAATTATACTCAATTAAAATAATAAACAAAATAATAATAAAAAGATTGTAATATTTTCCGTCTTTTAGTTTGCCACTTGACGTGGAATGATTGATCCATGTAACACACCGTTAATTTTTTTTTTACTTAGTCTTAACCGAAAGACCGTTAACAAAACTTTTACAAAGTGTGGGACCAATACCAAGCAAACAAAATACAGGAATCAAAGTCAAAATATAATGAAACTGCATGTATTAAGGACATATTTAAACCAATCAAATATAGCAATTGAAATTTCATGTAACCTTTGGTATCAATAGGGTAGGAGAGAAAAAGCTCCAAACTTTCCACGAAATATCCCATGTCTCCAAAACCACCACCCTCAAATTTCCAGAATCTTTTCATTATTTTTTTTTTCCCACCTTTTTCTTTCTCTCACACAACAAATGCTCACAAAAAAAAAAAAAAACAATTCATCTCTTAAAATCAATGGATCTAGCTTCCTGAATCGTGAATACTGTTCCGCTGCAATCACCATCGTTCTCAATCGTGAAACTGAATCCCAACTTTCCCAGAATCGGTTGCTGCTCAGAACCCCTAAATCGATTGGTGCTGAGATTGTTTTCTCTACTACTACTCAGTAACAAGGAGATTTTTCCGATGTCAGCTTCTACATCTATGTTTTTTTTTCCTTGTTTAGTTTGTTTTTAATATGATTATAATGAATTTTTTGGTTATTTTCTTTATTGGATTTATTTTTTCAAGTTGTAAGGTTTATGTTAATTAATTTTATATTGTTAGGATTTTGGTTGGTGTTGTTGTTTATGATATTTGTGTTGTTTTTGTTTGAATACACTGATGATTTGTGAATCCACGGATGATTTGTGTTTTTTTTTTTTGAATTTTAGGATATGTTTGGATAAACAACTTAATGAAGCCCTTATAACATAATGATTTACCAAATAAGTGCTTATAGGATTAGTTAGCATAGAATATTTGAGTTTAACTACTGAGGTAAACACTTCGGAGAACTTATGGAAATAGCTTATGTCATGACATGTCCAGATTATTTTTATATAAGTTCTTCAGGATACAACTTATAGGTTATATGAGAACAATTCAAATTTATTTTATTTTTTGTTATAGGTTATATGAGAATAATTCAAATTTATTTTATTTTTTGTTATATGAATAGCTTATAGATAAGCACATATATGGTAAGTGCATATGCTTTTAGTGCGTAATAAAGTTGTGTATCCATTCAGGGTCTATGTATAAGTTATTTCTGTAACAAAAGATTGAATAAATTCAAACTGTTTACATATGAGCTATAAGTTGTTTTCTAAGATATCATGGAGAGCTGCTGAAAATGGCTTATGAACATGTCATAAACTGTTTTCATAAGCTCTCTCGAATAGTCTTACAAGTGCTCATGCTAGTGGTAAAGCTCGAATAAGCTAATCCAAGCAAGCACTATGTCTTTATATCTTTGGAATACTATTCTATTTTAGAATGACAATCCAGTATTATTTTACTAATATTCCCTTTCCACTCGTTTCTCTTTCAATTCATTTCGCATGATTCCATGAAATAGTCGAACAACAGGGCATTCACCATGAAATAAGTCTAAGAATCTGATGCACAAGTAAGAAACTGATATGATTTCAATGTTGATTTATTTGTCAAAAAACAAAGTGTTGATTTTTGTCCTGTAATCTAACCTTTTTACTGATTTTGTATCATATTGTTGTTTAAACTTAAAATTGTTAATGAGAACTGAGTTCGTGGAATCGTGTTTTATTTTGGAGAATGCTCTATTGTTTGAATTGCTTAGAACAAATTTTAAAGTGTTTATTTTTTTAAATTCTTAGAAACATTTTTCTTAATTATGCAATATGGGTCACAAAACTAAGGATCTCTATGTCTGCAACCGCAATTGAGTTCATATAGGCCACATTTAATCGTTATCTCCGTAATATCAAGGATTGAGCTCATATGTAGCTTGTTGATTGATATAATAGTTAAGAATCACCATGTTGCAGAATCAGAATTTTGAAACGGAAATTCGATCCAGTGCATAGGGGGGTTAGTGTTGTCTAGCATTTTATTCTTTATAATTGTTGTCTGTCATTACCCACAAACAATTACCCGCGGCCGTAAGGCTGTGGCTGATTCATATTATTAGTTCAATGATCTGTTGATTCAAATTGTTCTTATATATGTCATTATCAGGATAAACACTTGTCTATAAGTTGTTTCTATACGAACAAATTAAATATGGTTAAATTGTTTTTGTATCAACTATAATATGTTTTCATACTAGTAGTTATAGTTTATATGAAAATATTGCAAAGATTGTTTTTGCATAAGGTGTAAGTTGTTTTCAATATAAGCTATATGCTATATTGAACGTGTAAAGATTGTGCCTTAAATTGTTTTTCTATAAGCTATAAGTTGTTTTCAATTGCATACCAACAACGCTAGTTTCTTTTATGAAGGTTAATAATGGTAGAAAGCAAGTATACTATACAGTATTGAATAAAGAATAAATAGAATTCTACATATTTAATTTTATTATGACAAATTATTAGTTTGTATTCCTTGTTTAGTTCCAATCTTCTTGCATTTTGCAGGGGTTGGCAGTAATAAAATTTAGCTGATTTTAAAAAAAAATGTATATGGTCATTTAGAAAGCCACAAAGTATCATTTGTCCAGTGCTCTGTTCACAAAATTTCAAAACCATATCGAACTATGTGAACTTTAATACCTATGATGGTGGTTAGGATCTATGTTAGGCACAAGGAGTGGTAAGAATAGATCTAAACAAATAGTTGAACCCAACCGCCTTAGCTTTTGTCCATTTCCAATATAAAGTCTTTACTTCCTCAATCCAATCATCCGCCGAACTAGTTATATTACTTTAAATCTTCTCGTTACGGCGATTTCACAAAATCCAGACACAGGCAAACCAAATAACACTAATATGAGCCTCGTGAAACCAGCAAATTGAGTTAAATTAGCGTCAAGATTTTCTTTGTTTGTACATTCTATTTCTGCATTTAACATTGTTGTTTTTTCCTTTGGTATATAATTCTTAACACGTGTAGGTTGAACACCACTTAATTGACCTTTCTCTATCCTTCCATTATTCTTAAAATTAGTAACTACCTTTTCTTTCCAACCAATTTAATGGGCCCTTAGACTTTTTCAGTTTTCTTTTAACAATAAGTCAAGAGTTTTACTTTTCCCATTATGTCTTTCATTGTGCGTCTTATTTTTTTTTCAAAATTACCCTCGGGACAATCCGCATTATATAGTCCGGATATGTTCGGATTATATAATCTGGATTGCACCAGTACACAGAATTGAAACATATTTGCATGTCATTGTGGTTTTTATCATTGTTTTTCAATAAATCATTATATATGTTGTATAAAAGACAATTAACTTAAATATTATATCAAAAAATGATTGTATATATATATATATATCATTATACCAAAAGAGTTGAATTTATATTATTACACATTTCACCTAATGATATACATTTCAACTAAACTAATTATATATATCTAATCTATGGCGCCGAAAGATCAATGAGACTATCATCCACTTTAACCTTCACACTAGGACCAGGACCAACCCTCTCATTGGGATCAAGATTTTCAATAATGTACAATTATTCATCATCTTCTATCACCGCTACACCCGCCGCCCGACTTAACTCATTATAATCTGCCATCCGGCTGACATATCTATCAGGCCAGGTGTCTGCATCCTCTCGATGGTATCGTCTCCATAGAGCGGAAGTGGGAGGAATCAGACAACCATCCTTCAAATTCAATGCCATAAGATGGTTGTCATTCACATATGCCAGACATATCAATGAATCGATACTTGGGGGCGGCGGTGGACCACATAGAGGGAAATAGGTTTCTGATTTTCCAATGGACAACACAACAACCGTGTGGTTGAATTTCTATGCGATGAGGAAACTCATATCCGACATGGTCATCCATTTATTCGGTGGTGCATTCCCAATACCGCCATAGGATAGAGCGCCTAAGACCCCTTTATACCGCCTATCATCATTAACCATCCTCTGATAGCAGACATTTTCTACACCGACAAGCTCTTTGTAAAGGTTGTACCGGACTATTGTGTGATCGTCAACAGTCAAGTTACGTAGGACTGCAACTGCTCGGAACCCACAATGGCCATCACCGGGTACATCTATAACCTTTTCAATAAAGTCATGCATCCAAATTGGGATATGGTCTTTGTGTGGTATGTGGACTTCAACGGGTGTTGGCTTCTTTGGATTTTTTGGAATTGGCTTAGGAGGAGTAGGAGACATGTTTCTTTTCCGTGCACTCTTTCTACTTATCCCTGTTAACTTTGTCTGTGAACCCTGTGTATCTTGCTCCTGGGAGTCCACAATCTCCCATAGGGAAGGGGACCGCCTTGTCGATCGAATGCTTTGCTTATCTTTCTTTGGAGCTTCTTTGGTGGTGACCTTATTTAGCGGTTGACGCATAGAAGTGGTCTCCGGTAAAACAAATTGTCGGAATTGTTCTTTCAAATGCACCTTCATGTTGTAATCGACGTCCTTGAAGCGGGCCTACAATGTGTAAAAAACTTTCATTTTGGTTGTACATGGAAAACAGTCAGAAACATGCATGTTGTTACCAAATACTGATACGGATCAGATTTTATAATCAGAAATACATAAATTAATCCGGAATATAAAATCCGGAACTTCCTGATACACCCTTTGCATGAGCCTTAAATGCACTTGCATGGGGCGTAAATGCTACCATTCCAGATTATATAATCCGGACACCATCAATTCGGTCCGGATTATATAATCTGGATTGCACCAGTACAGATTACAGAAACTCAATTCCTGGGCAGAACCTAAAGTAACACAGTTTTCAAAAAAAATACCTGAAGAATATCCCATTTTGGTAATAGATAGATGTCTGCTTTTTGAAGCTTCGGGTCAACCTCGTACTCGAACCTCAACCTCTTCCAGTGGGTGTGAATTTCATCCAAACGGTTGCGGTGCCGTTCTTGATCTTCAAAGCTATCATACACGCACACGGTAATCCATAAGTGATCAAACTGAAACAACCACATCTTGATTTATCCGTACCAATTTAAAGTGCTTTATTATACTCCACTACGAGATGATGCAAAGCTTCCCTTGAAATGTTCCGAATCAACCTAGACCACAATACCTTGTCTTTGAACCGATGTTCAAGCATGATAATGCTCGTCTGAAACGAAGAATGTATTGCGGTATGTTGCAACTCTAGCATGTCATGAACGGATTGTCAGTTTGTACTTAAATCACTCATACTACTACTCAGATACTTTTTTCAACCGAGCGTGTGCAGATTCAACTCTGTTTGTTGTAGTATTCCCCATATGAAGGTTTTTGTCAACCCAATACCTTACAAACTTCTCCTTAACCGGATCCAAAATTGTCTTTTCAACATAATCCAAAAACTTAGGAAATTTCCCGCATACAACTTTGAATTTTGTCCAATTATCAATATATGCTTCCTCCGTTTCGGACTCCTCAATAACCATTCATTGGTTATAACCATTGGATTCTTCAAATTCTTTTCTCTCATGTTTTCTAAATTTTTACATCTCAACGTTCAAATATATTTTTTCATATTATTTTCACATTTCAATGTTATCCTCTTTTTATATTTCATTTGTTTGGATTCCCACATTATTTTCTAAAAAAATTCTACACTTTAGAGGATCGTAATAGGAGTTGTAAAAATTTGGATTATTGATGTTATAAATAAATATGAGAAAAGGAGATGTATTGTAGCTATAAACTATTTTTACACCAGCATTCAAAATGAAAATTCACAATTTTGTTTTGGAAAGGAAATGAGAATTCACAATTGTCTAGTTATTCTTAGATGGCAGTTATAATTTATAAAGTTCTTAAAACTTGGGTTAAGTTTGTCACTTTTTTAGCTATTCAAAGTTGTGTAAATTTGTTACTTTGCTTAGCTATTCAAAGTTGTGTAAAGTTTTTCACTTTGATGTTTTTTTTTTGTTTATGTTGGTTCTTAGTTTGTATGTTATTGCGATATTGCAGAAAAAAGTTGCATGGCGGCCTGAGGATGAATTTGAGCTTAAGGTTATCTTCAGGAGCAAGGGCTCAAAGTGCCTTTCTGAGATGCTAATGGAGGCAAGGAACAAGAATCAACGCTCATCTTGGATTGACCCGCGTGCTTGGAAAGGGCTTGAAAAGAAATGGCAATCTACAGATTATAAGGTGAAATCTGCCCGGAATAAGAATAATCGTGCTTCTACCAAGGGTGGATCCGTCCATCCAGGTGGATCCATATCCAGAAATGAGTATGTCATACGAATGGTATGTTTTTTTTATGTTAAATACTTGATTCCTTAAAATTCAACTTGTAGATTCAGTATTTAATGTTTCTAACATTCAAAAACAATTTTTTATTATGTATAAGCGTCAAGAGTTGGGTAGAGAGCCCGCAGTGGATGAGGTCTTCTTAAAGACTCATACAAGGAAGGAGGACAGATCTTCATGGGTGGACGAAAGATCCAAGAGGACATATGTAAGTGTAATTAATGAACTTAATTTTTTTTTTTTTATCTTGAGGTTACTAAAATGAAAAGAAAAAAAAAGCTAAAAAGTATGGTAATAACTTCTACCGCTGATTCATACTCACTTAAAAGATGGTTTTGGCGGTGTTTGTTGTCACAGTTTTCTGTTTCCAATGTAAGGGGGCAGTGTAGTCTGTTGCTTATCTGAATTAGCTTCTTTGACTGTGATCAGGGCGGTTCCCTTCATTGGCATGAGGTAGCCATGGCTACCCCAAAGAAAATATTATTCTTGAATAGGTCAATATGTTTTTATATTTAGCTACCCCAAATAAAAAATATTTGGCTACTCCAAACAAATTTATTTGTTAAAAATTAGCATAAATAAGAAAGTTAAGAAACTACTACAAGACTGATAGATTTATTTGTATTAGTTTAACACTTTCCGTCTCAATAATAAATATGGAGAAAACTTTTGTAAGAATAAAAATTGTCAAAACAATAGTCAGAAACAAATTAAACATATAATGAGTTTTTTGCAAATAACTTATTTGTTTACATTAAAAAAAACATTATTAGTCTATTTAGTATACAATCAATTATGAATAAAATTAACTTTTTAAAACGTGTTGTGCCCAACTTTTTTAAATAGTTATTGTCAATTTTTATTTTCTTTGTTATTGCTTTAATTTACATTTCATGTAAGTAAAAATTATTGTGTTTTTTTAACATATTAGTTAAGTTTACGGTTATATTTGGTTTTAGTCTATAGAACACTCTCGGTTTTTAAGTTAAGTTCCTAATATTTTATTTAATTTTAGTTCTTAATTTGTTGATATCAAGATTAAATGACCAAAAACACTCATTGTTTCGGTAAAAATTGAATAATTTTTTTTTTGTAGTAACTAAACGGAAAAAGTTATAATTTATTGGACTAAAATTTTTTTTTTTTAAATTTAATATGTTGATTTTAAAAATATTTTTTTTATTTTTTTCTTTAAATTTGACTAAAGACTGCTATCTGGTCACGGTCAGGAGACTAGTACTTTATTTCAAAGATAACCAATGAAGGAACTCTTGTAACTGATTAGATTATGTTCAACTACATAAGACTAAAATCTCCCTTTTTCCCTAGATTCCGTATTAGAGTAATCTCCATCATTTTTGTAGAACAAACATACATCAGATGTCATCAGCTTTTGTTGTCATTGGTGACATGTTTTCGCACTCTAGAATGGTTTATTTATGCGCAACGTTGTGAAGCCACACCTCATAATCACATGTTTTGCAGTGACCACAATATTAACAACTAGTACTATTTTGTGTTTGTTGCTTGGGATGATTTCAGATTTATGTATAATATAGCTTATGTGGTTTGTTGGTGGATAAATTCACTAGTTGTTTCTTAATAAGAAGTTAGAGAAAAATAAAGACAAAAAATACATAGGAAAAAAGTGCTAAATGTGATCCTGTGCATCTCTCAGGGAATCTCTACCAGACTACCTGCTATGTTTATTGTGGTGAAGTGTGGAAAACAACAATTAAGGATTTAACAGTAGATTGACAATATTTATTACATATTAGAGAACTAAGTTATTGAAGGCTATATACCTACTGCAGTATGTATGCTTCAGTCATCATATAAAAATGTATATGTTTGTATGCTTTTGATTGCCAAGTAATTTCATACATCTTGTGACAGCTTAAATGTAATATGTATGTTACATTGTTCTCTTGAGCAGGAAACATATAAGGAGAAGATGGAGAAGGCATCTGATAATGGCACTAAGGAGGTTGATCTTGCAACTCAATTTAATTTTTGGACTGAATCAGCTGGGGGAAAGACTCGGGGACATCTTTATGGTACTGGTGATATGGTAAAATGCTACAAGCCAGGTGTATCCTCCCTGACCCAGTAGTCGCATGTATCTCCATATAGTAGCCAAGTTTTTGCTGGGATTGCTGCACAGATGGCAGGAATTGAAGAGAAAGCAAATGCAGCAGAGGATGATGCTCGAGTTGCACGTGAAGAATGTCACAAGGCTAATAAGTGCACACATGATTTGGAGAGACAGCTGATGGAATTAGCTGAGAGTGTTGTTTACATCAAGGGTGGCCGACACCGTCGCCATCCAGACTATGATGACGACTCTGACACCGATGCCGATTCTATTGACAACGTAGAGGATTGAATTATGCTTTAGTATTACTTTGACATTCACACACTGTTTTACTAAAGACTTGTTTTGTGTTTTGTTTAACTTCATGTCAAACTTGCTATATAAGTGGGTGTAGCTTGCTAATTTACACCTTACTGTTTTTATGTGGGCGTAAATTAGCAGCCCGATATATATATATGTGTGTGTGTGTGTGTGTGTGAGATTCTAAAAATATAGCAATCTAGAAGGCTAATGTGAAATCTATATATGAAACAAAAGAACCATATCGAATGAGATATATTGTGTGTATTCTTGTATACATGAAAGAAAAAAAATATTACTGAAGGCTTAGCCGTGGGTATTAATGTTTGAAGCTTAAAGCATACAAAAGCATTACAGACGGCTTAGGTAATGTTAACCACGGCTAAGCCGTGGGTAATATTACAGCTAAGGCGAAGGTAATGTTACAGACTGCTATGCAGTGAGTAATGTTATTGACGGCTAATCCGTGGGTAATATATGACCAATAATTTGTTGTTGAAACCACAATTAGCCACAAATTATCCATGGTGTGGGTAACGTTATCAATGAGGCATTTTCCCATGGCCTCGGGACCCTCGGTAAGCCGTGGGTAAACATTACCTTAGAATGACATAAGCAAATGTCACATCTACACAGCAAGCAACAGCTCACTACCAGTGTATCTCTCTCATGTAAAGCAAACAAAGGCCAGCTGAACATCCAGAACGTTCTGGATGTGTAAAAGAACATTCTTGTCAGTTTGAGGAAGAAAAGTGAAATAAGTTGAAGCCATAGTTTTAAAACTCGGACAGGACCGGCCGGTCCGACATGAACCGGTGGGTAAGCCGGTCCGGTTCACTGATTGGATCGGTTCTGTTATTGACTCGCTACGAACCGATGCAACTCGGCCAGAACCGGAATAAACCGGTGACTCGGTGGTCTTCTCGAACCGGTCGGGTCAACACTTTTGACCGTTTTTATTTTTTTACAAGAAACAAGGGTCTGATATATTTTTTTTTAAAAAAAAAATCTGTTTTACCCAGGCAAGGAATCAAACCAGCAAACAGTAGCGGGAAATGTACAATGAAATACCAACAGGCCATGCACTCATTTGTGATAATGAGTTACTTTTTATTTGCCATATTAATTTCATTTGCAAAAGTTTACTACAACTAACATTTTTTTTTTATAAAGCATTAGAAAGAAAAAAACTTATAATTTAATGTTTCAATTATCTTTTTTCATAATTTTAGCTTAACGAAATATTGCAAAATTATATCCAAATATTTTTAACACAAAAAAATACACTTGCTTATAAATATTGTTGTAATTAATAGCATATTTCTTTTGTATTTGATTGATAATTGTATCATAGTCAATGGATTAAATTAAAAATATAAACTTGTGAAATTATGTTACTTTTTATAAGTGTAATAATATTTTTTAGAGAACAGAATCATATAATGTAATATAAGATTTTCATTATAAAAACCGAGTGATACAATCGAGTCAACTGATTTAATTCGATTCTTTCATGCGGTTCGACCAGTGACCCAGTGGTTCGACCATTGACTCAGTGACCCAGTACCTTTACCGAGTTGATCACCGGTCTGAGTTTTAAAACTATGGTTAAAGCTTTAGACATCTGCACAAAACGTGTCCAACATCTCTATTTTCACTCTTGATCACCAAGTCACTCCTCACCTATAAATACAAGTGGTCTTGAAGGTTGAAAGCAAGAGTTTTGAAAGCAAATATTCTCTCAAGTGAAAATCATCACTACATACAAAACTCTTCACAAACAAACAAATTCCAAGCTCTCTCATTATATCATTTGGATCATACTCATCGAATTTATTTATTAAATCTCAAAGATGTGTTGATAAATTTATTTGATCCAAACCAAATGTCATCATACAAAGTGTATTGTATTCCCAAGTCTGTTCGTAACAATAGTTTGAGAAAGAAGTGTAACAACCTTTCTTATGTGAAAGCAAAGAAATGAAGAAGTCAGCTGAGGTTGATAATACAGTGTGTAATGGACTGATCTGGTGTGATCAAGAACTTATAGTGCTAGTCAGAAGTTTCTGTTAGCAGTATACTATAGTGGATAATCTCACACGAGGTGTGGGGACTGGAAGTAGCCGGGTTTGGTGAACCAGGATAAATCTCATGTGTTTTCTTCCCTTTCTCTCTTTATTTAAGTCACACTATATACACACTATCACAATCATATTAATATTTATTAATCTCACTAGAATATTTTGGTCCTAATTAATGTCAACCAAATTAATCTAGAGTTCTCTGATCCTAACTTAATAATTTATATTGATTCAATATTAATCATACAACTGCATCTAGAATATTCTGGTCCAAGATAGTTTTAAGTATTAAATATATAATATTGTTTTATCATTCTGCTTTTATATTAATCATTCTCCATAACATTATGGTCCTTGTGTTAAAATAGTTTTACATTTTAGCTTAATATCATTTTTCTCATTCTGCTTATATAATCATTCTCCAGAACATTTTGATCCTTGTTAAAACAAATTAAAACATTTAACTTTAAATTCATCAAGAACATTCTGGTCATTGTCAAAAACTATTTAAACACTTAAATTTTGTTTAGATATATAACAATTGATAAAATCAATTGTTATATATCTAATACTTAAACTTGTTAAAACTAAAATTTACCAAGAACCTTCTTGAGTATATAAGCTTATTTAAGTTTAACGAATAATTTTTAATGGGTCACAGTTAAAACCCCCTTTCTTACGGCGTTTATTGCTACTTCAATAACTTGCACGGTCGTGCTTATGAGGTGCCTCTGAAAACCTTTAAAATTGCAACCGCTGGGGAGCGCAGGACCGTGCTTCAGGGCGTGCACGGTCTGGTGTTTTGGTATGACATTTGCAAGCACGACCACAACATGAAGGAGCACGACCAGTGCAAAAGTTGAGCACGACCGTGCTTGCCTTTTTTCCCCCTCTTTTTCACTTGTTTTTCTAATCTTTCTTGCTCCTTACCCTTGCTTTTGATCCAAATACATTGTTCTTCATTATTTTTATTTTGAAAACAAAACTAATACTCTGAAGTAAAATAGCTCTTAAACAAGACTAAAACAAACAATTTTTTATTGAAATTAAAAGGTAAAAACAACATAAACTACAACTTATCAAATTTCCCATGCTTGAATCTTTGCTTGTCCTCAAACAAAAGACAAGGAAAATCAGCAACACAATTTAATAGGAACACAATTCAGAGATTTTTTTTTTCATTTTCAAAGGCTTTGTTCTCATGGTACACTTATCACAACCCATGCGTTTTTCAAAATTCTTTTCAACACAACAACTATTTCGTGTGAGTGTGTGTATGTGTAGTACAATTTTTTTATTGCTCTTGTGTAAATGACATTATAAGGAAAAATCGTAACCTTAGTAATAAACATACGAATAAAATATCACAGTCATTTCATATAACCTAGGTGAGAATTTTTTTCTTAGTCAGTTGATGCTTTTCCTTTTTTATGGGAAACTCAGAGTCACTTTATTAGAGAAAGACAATATTATCGCTTTCTCTTTGTTTTTAGGACCACCTACACTATATTTGGCAGTGATCCTAATTTTTTTTTCTTTTTTTGCTCTTGTAGTGAATTCGATGAAAATTACACCAATAAAATACTTGATGTGTGGAGCAAGTAATAATCAAGCAACCAAAACAAAGTGTATGGATGTTATAAACACAAGCAAAAGTAGAAAACAACGAGAGAAAATAAAGACAGAACACACAAAATTTATTTACCTAGTTCGGTCCAATACTGACCTAGTCTGGGGGAGAGAGCAGTCATCCGTTCCTCTATAATGATGAGTAACTTTACAAAAGAGATATAAATGAGTTACAAGAATAAGTCTCCCGCGTAATTCTACCTAAAGTCTCAATCTCTTCACATGACCAAGAGACTCAATCCTAATAGTGTTTCCCAAGGTGAATCAACTCCAACCCTAGTGTTTGTTGCCAAGAGCAAACTCTACAAACCCTAGTTTTCTTGTTGACTTCTAAACCCTTGTTTCAGCCCCCTCTATCTCAAGGTTTACTCTGATACAAGGTCTATATTTATAGTAAAAGTATCCTCAAAAAAATGGAACAAATCTAAACCCGAAAATACATTTCTGTTTTATTTCTTGCTGTCAAAATCGGCCACTGAATTTCCTCCTTCGGCCACCGAAAATTGCCGAATCAAAGGCCTTATAAAACAGAGCAAAATCGGCCACCGGTTTTGCTAATTCGGCCACCAAATTGGCACATCCAGAAACTCAATTTTGAGTCACTTTCACAACAATCTCCATCTTGACTCTAAAATAGTGATGATGCCAACTTAATATCAACCACCTTGTTGCTTTTTCCCTTGCTTCCCACTACACCATGTAGCTCCACAAGTTTCCACTCTACCTCTTCAACCTCGGGAATGCCTTCCGTCTTCATGAAGGTTCTTGCATCCAACTATGTTGGGAATTTTAGGTAGTTCCACAAGTATACACATTAACCTCTTCAGCCATCAGAATGCCTTCCGCCTTCTCAAAGATCCTTGCATCCAAACTACACTAGGAATTTTAGGTAGTTCAACAAGTATACACCATACCTCTTCAGCCATCGGAATGCCTTCCGCCTTCTCGAAGATCGTTGCATCCAATCACCCATGGAATTTTAGGGTAATCCCACAAGTCGTGCTATACAATCTTCAACCTCCAGAATGCCTTCCGTCTTCATGAAGAATTACCTTGCTCACCACTACAGCATAGCACCCAAGGTCCTCCATAGTCGTACCATTTTCAGTGTGTTCAACTCCACCTCAAGTTGAGCGTACTCTACCTCAAGTAGCAAATGCGTACATCCCACTATGTCTTCCACCTTGAAACTCCACCTCACAGGTAGATCACAAGTATTCTTACCACCACCTCTCCAGGCTGACCATGAGTATTCTTACCACCGTCTCTCCAGGCTGATGTTGAGTGTTTAACGTCTCTTCAGACGACCACCGCTCTACAAGGCATCACTCCCAAGGCGAGAAACATCACCTTCTTCATCCTCCAAACAACACACCATCAAAGCACCCGCATCCTCATAACCCTCAGAGACAATTTGTGCGGAGTTACCATTAATCTCCGGACAATCCTTCTTGAACTGACCCATCTTGTTACAGTTAAAGCACTTAAACTTTGACTTGTTGCCACTCTTTCCCCGATTACCTCTACCTCCACCATTCCCTCTTGAAACACTTAGGCCTTCACCGTTTTCATCAGCTCTCAAGTCCTTGGACTTGGTCAACAACTTGGTTCTCAAAGCCGCTTGAACTTCTTCCAAGGTAACAGTGCCTTCTTTGCCATGGAGCATGGTATCTTTGAACGATTCAAAAGATCTCGGTAGAGCACACAACAAGAGTATAGTTTTATCTTCATCCTCAAGATGCACCTCAATATTCTCCAAGTCATCAAGGATTTTGTTGAACTCCGTAAGTTGCTCCATGATGGCCTTTGACTCCACCATC
>Ga0228710_1008686_pt1 | contig 14446 bp, 12 predicted proteins | sample MedpolnodulmetaG_FD_177995 | JGI IMG/M metagenome (GOLD analysis project Ga0228710, IMG submission 177995) | Root nodule microbial communities from Medicago polymorpha collected in Santa Monica, California, United States - pink nodules | ecosystem: Host-associated > Plants > Roots > Nodule...
CCTGCATTCCGTCTTTGCGGCCGGCCGAAAACTCGCCGGCCTCGATCCGATCAAGTCCCTCTCGGTAGTGCTCGATTTCGATCATGGCCTCGTTGCCGGCGTCGACAACAACCTCGCCGTGCTTGGCGACCGCAGCGTCCCACTCGTCGTTGGCCGGATCACGCGGCTCGCTGCGAGGCACTTCGCCACCCTGCTCCTGCAATGCCTCTTTGCGCTGCTGGTAAAGGTCCACCAGCTCACGCTTCTGGTTGACGAAATCTCGGGCCAGGCCGGCTACCTCGTCAAAGTCCGCCCGATCGTCTGCCGAGACCGACCGCTCCAACTTGAACAAGGCTGTCTCGACCTTCTTCTCGTAAGCCTCAAACTCTGCTCGTGACATTTCGCGCAATTCCTGACCCTCCAAAACCATCTCCTGCAATGTAGCCAAATTGGCGCGGAAGTTCGATCCAAAATCCGCGCGTATGACAGTGCCGCTCGTTTCCATCTGCGCTGTCGAAACGCTTGATTCCAAATACTTTTGATGCTGCCTAGCATAGGCCACGGCCTGACGATCACCACCCGCCAGAGCGACCTTCTGCCACGATTCCTGCACCTTTATGATGTACTGTCGGCTCCGATCGCTCTTCGCGACCGTGCGTCGGCCGCCGCGCTTGGCGTCATACCTCGCCTGCGCCGCTTCGCTCGTCCCGACATGCTCTGTGCGGCCTTCGCGGCTCACCGGCCGGACCTGGGTGCGCGTGAATGCCGGCGGGGCAGCAAACTCGCGCCGGTCCGTCATTTCCATCTCAATGCCGTGCTCCCGCGCCTTCTCTGCCATGACGGATCGCCATTCGCGAAACACGGCAGGCGTCGTCTCGATGCGATCACCGGAATCGGATTTCATCGCCACGATCGCATGGGCATGCACATGCGGACGCTTCCCCCCCTCCCCCGCCTCTTTCGGATCGCTAGCCGGATCGTGCATGGCGAAGACATATCGGTGGCCAGCAAACTGATGCGCCAGGAAGTCGCGAACCGCGGCTTCGAACGCGGCAACGTCGGTTCCGGCCCGAGCCGACATGATGACGTGCATCACGTCGCGGCTCTTGCGGCTGTGGAGCTCGCCGCGCCATTCTTTCTGCACCAGGTCGCCCGCGACCTTCTCATTCGCTATCAACTGGCCGCGATCGTCGCGAACGTCGTGATACCGATCGACCAGCCCACGCAAGCGGCTGGCGCCGAACTCGACGCCATTTCCGTAGCCCTGAAAGGAGAACTTCGCCGCAGCCTCGCTCGCGGCCGCGCTGGCGTCGTATCGGCCCTGGATGATGCCGGCCGCCTTGACGTCGCCCGTTAGCCGCTCCCCCTGCTCGCTTCGCAACACGACAAGCCCCTGAACGGCCACGGAGCTGCCGTCATTTTTCGCAATCGCATAAGCATAGCGCCGGTCCCCAAAGCCGCTCGTCAGGGTGCTCCTCACCTGCTCGTGCAATGCCTCGTCCGATGCAAAGCCGGACGCAGCGATTTCGACGGAAAAACTCCCAATGTCGCGGCTTTCTGCGCGGTTCTGAAAAAGGTGGTCCCAATCGCCACGGATGCGCGCCAATTCCTCCCGCCCCTCGAGGATCCTGCCGCTTTCATTTTCCACCTTCAGCTCGCCGCCACGCGACACATAGTTCAGCATCGCACCGACCCGAGCACCGCCGCCATAAGACGCCATTTTGACGACTGCCGGCTGGCTTCCCTTTGCGATGGCCGCTAGCCGCGCCTCCATCGGTCGGGCGGCCGGCGTCGCCGCTCGAGGAGCCGCCCCGCCCTTCGATGCGGGTCCACGACCACCGGGTGTGCCGCTTGAGCCTCCGCCGCCACCGACGGCGCCAAGTTGAGCCACCTGCTTCAGGCGCTTTCGCATCTCTTCCTCTGCCCAAGCGCCTCGCCCGCCAGACGACATTTCGTGCAGCAGCGCTGCGCGCCGCTGCTCCCATTCGCTGGTGAATGCGCCGAAGAAGATTTCCAAGGGCTACGTCTCCCCTCGGCGCTGATAACCTGCTCGCCGCGTCAGAGCGCGCAGCTCGCTCATCACCGCCGCCTGAACCCGCTGCACGTTCTCAAGGTTGATGTCCAATTCGCTTGGGTGGACACCACGGCCGCTGTTGAGCGCCCTCGCAACCTGGTTCAGGTTGATCCCGATCATCCGCATGTCTTCGAGCAGAGCCGCCATGACCAGGCGGTCATCGCGGGTCAACATCGGCCGAACCCCTGCCCCCTCCAGAAGCAGCGACCGGAAAAAGCTGGATACCGTCATGTCGGCATCCTCGGCGGACTTCTCGATCGCCGCATGTTCATCACCCGTGACGCGGACATGCACAGTGCGATCTTTCTTCGTCGGCACGAGAAGAGCGTTGAGTTTTGCCTCATCCATTCGGCCGTTGGCCCCTGTTGGCGCTTGCGACAGATGATCGAGGGCTCGTCCCTCGATTGCAGGAAAGGGGCGTAGCACATCTTTCCGTATCCTGCCTCTCCAAATTGTAAGGGGAATTCAACCAAACAACTTCGAGCTGCCCTCACTGCGCCCAGCCTTTTTACGGACGGGGACTTCCCCCGGCCATAGAACGAGTGAGCGCTCACCAGGGTTCACCTCCGAAATGCGCTTTTGAGGGCCCCTGTCTGCCTCTCGTACTCAGCCGCCAGGGACGCTCCGCTCTCCGCCCTTGCCGCTTCCGTGCGAGCGTTTCAGGGGCGGCCTGACGCGGCTCCGGGGTTCACTGATCTGGCGGAGCTTTTAGGTGGACGCAGCACCGAACGCCGAATGAAGCAGCCAGCGGTCACATACCAGTGTCGTGTCGATATTGCACACGAGTTAGCAGCACGATCTCTCCACATCATGTGTTTATGGGGATTGCGAAAATGGTTTCACATCGTGGGGGGAATTGTTCACATTCCATGGCCGTGGTTTAGATGGCTTAATTGACTACACGGTGTGGTGGTGCAATGTTTCCTCATCGTATGAGCAATTGTTCGCATCGTGTGCACGTCCTACGGGGAAACTCCCTGCAAGCACACGGCGAACTGCCGGAATGACTTTCGGCCATCAGAGGAGTTGCGACGCTTGCCACAGTTTATTTCTGCCGTTAGCGGCAAAGGTGGGGCTGGGAAGACAACAGCAGTAATCTTGATCGCCGGGGAATATGCGCTTCAGGGAAAGCGTGTCCTTCTCATCGACGCAGATGGCCGCCAGAATCTGCAGGAATGGTGGAAGCGCTGTGAGGCAAAGGATAACCTGCCTGCCAACATCGAACTTATAACCGCAGCCCGCCAGACGACCGTTCAGCAGCTCCTGGAGAACGAGGCGCGCAAGTTCGACCTCGTTTTGATGGACTCGCCCGGCCAGGACACCGTCCTAAGGGACACAATCATCGCCGGCTCCGATATTGTGATGACGCCCGCACGGGGTTTAACCGCTAGGCGGCGCAGTCCTCCTTTCCAAATCAAGGCTGGGAGGCAGTGACAAGCGGCAGCCGCCCACTCCCGTTTACCACTGGCTCCGGCCTTCTCTTCGGCGCGATGTAAAAGCGCGTTCAGGCCTCCGCCTGCTTCGCGCCGCCCCTTCTGGGCGGGGTGGAAAACGGGGGGGTGAGCCGGAACTCTTTCTGCTTTCAAGACTGACTTGCAGGGGCCTCCTTTGCCGAGTGTGGCACACCGCCAATTGGCGTTGACGCCTGGTCGGCCGCATCAAATTCTCGAATCAATCACCGTGTTCGATTCACGAATGTCGCTGGACGCGAATCCTTGGTCAGCCATGCTCATCAGCATGACGAAACATTGGTTCAAGCTGTGTGTTCAGCGGGTCGAGACGACTAGGAACATGGCTCGGTTTTATGCCATGTCGATCGAACCCGATCTCCTCGGCGGCTCTTCGCTCGTCCGGTGCTCGGGCCGCATCGGCACTCGCGGCAAAGAGCGCATTGATTTGTTCGAAGATGCCCGTCAGGCTGTTGGCCACTTGCTCTTGTTGGCTTGCCAGAAGCGAGCTCGCGGTTACCGGTCTCAGCCGCGCTCCTGAGCTCTGCTTTTCTGGCCAGGCGGAAGGGCAGAGCAGGCAACAAGCCGCCACAGGCGGTTGCCGAGCTATTTTCTCGCTCCGGTACGGGACGTCTGTCGAGCACGTCCAACGGCTGCGCAATTATGTTGCGGGCAATCCCCGCTTCATGGGTCGGCGTAGCACGTTGAATCTACGCAATATAATCGCTCAATGGAACGAACCTCGGACTTTTTTTCCGTTACGTCATAGGTCGAAGAAAAGGCTACTTAATTATCGATAGTATTCAAGTATCGATAGTGATCGATTTCGAGTCGCAAATCGCCTAAGCTCGCCCCAAATCACGGCTGTTGGGAGCTTAAAACATGGAAGACCGCGTCAGATTTGCCCTCGAGAAGCTGCTGAACATCGCGCACGACGATACCGGCCAGGGCCGCCGGGTGGCGAACTTCCTGCTCGCCTGGTGGAACGCCGAGGCGCTCGGCGGCTTCGACATCGCCGACCTGTTCGCCGTCGACCGGGAGGTCTCGGAGGACATGGCGACGATGTTCACCTATCTCGCGCGGGAGGAGGACGCCGTCTATCCGACGGACTATCGTGGCGAGATCGAAAGCATCATCAAACGCTGGCGGCCGGAGAAGGTCTGAGAAAGGACGCTGTCATGCCACCTTTACTCGGTACGGGCGGTCGGCCTATGCCGCTGGGCGCGCGCGAGTTCGACGAAGCGGCGCTTCACCTCGGCAAACAGCGCCGGCGGCAACGGTCCGAAATAGCCGTTGTCGCTGTCGACCGGCCGAATGTCCGGTCCAGGCCAGGCAAAACGATTGCTTTCGGAAAGCACGATCCAGGAGCGCTCGTCATCGAGCCCGAGCCGGCGCTTGGTCGCGGGCGGGATCTCGATCGCTTCGTCGGCGCGGACCGGCGGCGAATGGCTGATAGGCAGGACGCGCACGATCGGCGTGCCGTCCTCGAGCGTGGTGACGAGCGCCAACACGAGGCACGGCCGGTCCTTGTCACCCTCTTCGCGGCCTTCAAGATGTTGCCAGTGCCAGAGATAGGAATAGCGGAAAACGTGGCCGACCTTGATTTCAGTCGGCAGCACTCTTGCCCGTCAGCAGTTCGGCGTTGAGATGATCGAGGCCCAGCTCCATTTCGGATTTTTCGACCGCGGAGATGTCATCGTCGCTCAACTCCGCCGTCGCCTCGACGCGACGGTCGCGGCGCGACAGCCGCAGATAGTCCTCGTAGGCGAGGAGCACGGTTCGCGGCCGACCATTCTTGGTGATGATCACCGGCTCGCGCACGGCGGCATCCTGGTAGGCCCCGAAGTTCTTGGAAACCGCCGCAGCGGTGACGGTCGACGTCATTTCAACACTCCTTTTTCCGGAATATACGGATTCTCCGTAATTTCCGCAAGAGCACTGGAGCCTAAGCGCCATGGTCGATAATTCTAAAACGGCGGGTTCAGACAGCCAAGCGGTGGTTCGTCGCGCCGCAGAACTCGACGCGCTCGACGCCATCCTGCCGTTCGACCGGCGCGACCAGCTCGCCGCGCTGCTGACCGACGACGACGTCGCGACGCTGAAACATCTCGCAAGCGAAGGGATGGGCGACAATACGCTTCGGGCACTGGCCTCCGACCTCGGCTACCTCGAGGCGTGGTGCCAGCTGGCGACCGGCGCCCCCCTCCCCTGGCCAGCGCCAGAATCGCTGCTGCTGAAATTCGTCGCGCACCATCTCTGGGACCCGGTCAAGCGCGTCGAAAACCCGGCCCACGGCATGCCGGTGGATGTCGAGGCGGGATTGCGTGCCGAGCGCCTGCTGAGGGCCGACGGACCGCACGCGCCCGGCACGGTGCGGCGGCGGTTAACGTCGTGGTCGATCCTCACCCGTTGGCGCGGTTTCACCGGCGCCTTCGGTGCACCGTCGCTGAAGAGCGCGCTCCGACTGGCGGTCAAGGCGAGTAACCGGCCGCGCCAGCGCAAGAGCAAGAAGGCGGTGACCGTCGATATCCTGGCAAAGCTGTTGCAGGCCTGTGCTGGCGATCGGCTGGTTGACCTCCGCGATCACGCGCTGCTCCTCACCGCCTTTGCCTCCGGCGGCCGTCGCCGCTCGGAAGTGGCGGCTCTGCGTGTCGAGGACCTGACCGATGAGGAACCGGTACGCGCGGATCCCTCCGACAAGACCTCCCCTCCCCTGCCCTGTCTGTCGATCCGCCTCGGCCGCACCAAGACGGCGGCCGCCGATGATGACGAACATGTGCTGTTGATCGGCCGCCCCGTCACTGCCTTAAAAAGGTGGCTGGCTGAAGCGCAAATCAAGGACGGCCCGGTGTTCCGGCGCATCGATCAGTGGGGCAACGTCGTCCGACGGGCGCTGACGCCGCAGTCTGTCAATCTCATCTTGAAGAGCCGCTGCAGACAAGCGGGCCTCGATCCGGCACTGTTTTCGGCCCATGGGCTGAGATCCGGCTATCTGACCGAGGCTGCAAACCGCGGCATCCCTCTTCCAGAGGCGATGCAGCAGTCGCTGCACAAATCGGCGACCCAGGCGGCCAGCTATTACAACAATGCGGAACGAAAGAATGGACGAGCGGCCCGGCTGATCGTCTAGCCCCGAAGAAAGCATCGGCTCGGTTCTCAAACGACCCCTATTCTTCCGGCTCCGCTTCCGCCGCCGATCTATCGTGCTCGTCAGCACCCGATGCTGCCCTGCCCCAGGCCTTAGCACGCTGCATCAGCGACGCCATCTCTTCCCTCAAGCGATGCGAGCGTTGCAGGTCGGCGGCGTGCTCGGCGTTCTGGCGGGGATCGTAGAACACGCCGATCGCCTCGCCGGCCACCTGTCGTGCCGCCTCCAATTGTGCTTTCAAGCACTCCCGCTCGGTCTGAGCCGCAAAATACCGTCTCATCACCGCGATCAGGTCGCGGTCACTGGCGCTGATTTCCACGATCCCTCCTACTTGGAATTCCTCATTGAGGAATTGACCGAAAAGATACCATCCCGCTTCGCGATGTTATGTCGCTGCGCCGCACATCCACGCCACATATCTATACCTCGTCTGGCCGGCTCATTTCTGCTTTTTCCACTGAGAGGATCGCTGGTGCGCGATTTCCCGCCGCCGGGGAGACCTTGATGCAGTGACAAGGACAACACCGAAGGAAAAGCGGCACCTAAATCCTGTCAGCTGACAGGATGCGCGGTTGGAGGCTAATTTCAAAAAGGCATCAAGCACTTCCGCCGCCACAAGACTGGCGAAGCCACACCACTGTGTCACACACATACAGTCTATCCCGCTCGTCGGTTATCGGCCCCATTCCCTCGCAGCAGCGCCATCAACATTGGTCCAAGAGAAAACTCGCCCCTCGCCGTCTTGCGCGTCAGATCTCGGAGATATCCACCGGGCGAGCTTATGTGCCCCTCACGCTCGAGAATACAAGCGACCGCCACGGCCGCGCTTTCCGACCCCATCGCCTCGCAGGCCTCCTGATAGGCCGAGGGACTGATGCCAAGCATCGACCTCACGACGACCGCGGCCGACATCAGGTCGCGCCACCCACCAATGGCGCCACCTGGACCGTACATTGCAATTTCAGGGCACGCTCTCAACACCGTACCAAGCGGAAAAGTCCGGATCGGCTCCCGATTCGGGCGAATATCATCCACCGGCTTCGCTGCCAGCTCTTTTCGAAAGCGAGGTTCAAATTCGTTGAAGGATTCGGATTTTGAATTCTGTATGTGCCGCTCATTTTGAGCAGCATTGGTGCTAATATTTTCATCTTTTTGCTGCATTTCCAGGATGCTGACGGCCTCTCGCTGCAGGAGCTCCATCTCGTCCAGGATTGACGCGACATTGCTAAGTGACGGGCAGCGCGGAATCCTGCTGACAAGACCTATGTAGATCTCTTCGATAGCTTTCCAGTCGCCCGATGCGCCTTCTTCGATCGCGGCGGTGATAAGCTTGCGGACGTCGCGACGGCAGATCGTCAGATTCTCCTTAGCTCTGCGGAAGGCTGCCCGATCAGCTGCAACCTGCTGTGCCATGCCGGCGAGTTCTTCCGAGCGCAGCAGAAGCGGTGAGATGTCGAAGCCGAAAGCGGTTTCGATCTCACCTGTCCTGTCTTTTCTGGCATACCGCTTACCGTTGGCACTATCTTTTCGCATGATCAAGCCCGCCTCGACGAGCAGGGCAAGATGCCTGCGCAGCGTCGCACCAGCTATGCCATGGGCGCGGAGTGCCAATTGCGCATTTGATGGGAAGACAACGAGCTGAGCATCCTGGCGTAGCTCATTATCAGGATAGAAACTCAGTAGCGCGTCAAGCACAGCTAGGCTGCGATCCTGCAATCCGAGCAATTCTCTCGCTTCCGACGCGTCCCGAAAGACTTTCCATTTGTCTGCCACCTTTCCGGGTTTGATCTCGGCCGTCGCAATCTGCCGCCGAACCAAGGCAAGAGTCATCGGCCGGCGCCCGAAGGGCGTCGTCACATTTCCACTTTGCATTTTCTTCACCTTCTAAGAGGCAAAAGAAATCCGCTCACCAACAAACGGCGCCAAAGACTCTTGACTGGGATTCGGGGAAATGCGATTCTCCAGTTGTCACACACAGAGAGAGGCTTCCACGACGGCAACGTTTGGGGGCCTTTTTCTTTTGCTACGCTTCCTTTCCTCAATCGGTCCGGCGCTGACAGCTGTCAGGTTTTTGTTCTCGCTGACGGGCAAAGCGCACAGCAAGATTCGGCAGCTCTGCCTCAACAAACTTCAAGAACTCAATCCCAAGTGAACCCTCGGCCGAAATTCGCGCCTCTTTCGGAGACATTACCAAAGCGCCAAGCCTTGTCCCGTTGCCATCCAAAATCGAAGTTGGTTCGACAGCTTTTTTGACGACGGGTTTGATCGCATTTAGTATCCGCTGAAACCTCTGGTCAGAGGTTTCAGCTCCGCCGCTTCTTCTGCCCAACTCAGTCCGCAGAGACTCCAGAGTACCTGGGTCGCCAGCAACTGCCTTGGCAAGTTCGAGCCAACGTGGCCTACCTATCTTGGGAGCACGGCCAATTGCTTCAATCACGTCGATAGCAACTGATCGATAGACGCTGCGCATCTTAGCGAGCTCCGCGTCATCGATTGATAGTGCCGCGTATATATCACGGGGTTTGATCCCTGCGTCATCCATTCGTGATGCGAACAACGCGCGTTCAATCCATGTGAGATCCTGCCGGCTCGCATTCTCAATGCCCTGCGCAACGACGAGGTCCAGATCCGAAATCTCGACCTCGAGCGCGCGTACAGGCATCCCGAGCTGCTTAGCAGCGCGCCAGCGCCGGTGACCGTAGACGACTTGATAGCGGCCAGGTGAGGTAGGGTGTTTCCGGACCTGGACAGGAACCTTTTGGCCTTCCGTCTCGATCGATCGCTTAAACGCTTCAAAATCGGTCCCGTCATCGTCCGGCAGTCTGTCCGAGAAAGGGGAGGGGTCAATGAGGGCAGGATCGAGCTCGCGGACTGCACCACCACCCGACTCGAGGAGAGCCCTCAATTGATCTCGCTCTGATCGGATGTCATCGATCGCCCGGTGGGCCGCGCCGATGACACCAGCCCCGACACGATTACCCGACGGCTCAACAGGAGGTGTAGGCTGCTGATCGCTTGCCAACCTGTTCTCCAGCTCTGCTGAAAGCACCCCGAAGCTTGCGACAATGGACTTGCGAGGGTTTTTGCTCATGTCCGCCCCCAGCTGTCGTTAATGAGGCGGACAATCGCCTCGTTAACGGCATCCACCGCTTCGCGGGCACGCTTGTGCGTTTCGCGACCGATCTGGCCCAGTTCAAGCTCATATATCGATCGTTTCGCTAGGCCAGCGGCCTCCACGGCTGTGCTCTCGATGGCCGTCGGCAACAAGACGTCGGAACCAAATAAATGACGAAGCATCGCAACGACTTGCGACTGCGGCGCGTCATTGGGGTCGTGCCGTGTAACCAGATAGCGTATGAAGTCCTGGTCCAACTGAGCACCGCTCTCATTTAGAACACTGATCAGGTCGCCCATCATCAGCAGGAACTGGCTCATAGATGCAACGTCGAGCATGGCCGGATGTACCGTAATAATCATGCTTGTTGCCGCGTACATTGCGCTCAATGTCAGAAAGCCGAGCGACGGCGGAGTGTCTAGGATAACGACGTCGTAGTCGGCCTCTACTTCCGCAAGCGCCAACTTGAGTCGCTCGAAGAAGATCGCGCCGGAACTCGACCTGTTCGCTAAGACGCGTGGGGTCTCGTGTTCATACTCCATCACTTCCAGATTGCCTGGAACTAGATCGATACCTTCGAAGTATGTCCTGCGGATAATATCGCGGAACGGACGTCGTTCGGCTTCGTCGTATCGCAAAGCGGCATAAATCGTTTCGTTCGGCCCGACGTCAATCTCGGGCTGGGCGCCGAACAAAGCGGACAAGGATGCTTGGGGGTCCAAGTCCAGTGCGAGGACGCGATAGCCGTGAAGCGCCAAATAGTGAGCAAGGTGGACGCAGGTGGTGGTCTTCGCACTGCCGCCCTTGAAATTGGCTATTGCAAGGACTTGGAGGTGCTCACCAGCATGGCGGCGAGGCAGGAAACGCAAGGCTTCTGCTGGTTTCTGTTTCGCGAACAATTCACGTAGGTCATTGATCTGGGCCAGCGTGTAGACGCGATGGTTGTTCTCAAGCCTGCTGGGCACCGGGCCACGTCCTTCGGTGGACATGAGCTTGAGCGTGGAGTCGGGTATCGATGTGAGCTTTGACACCTCGTTAGTCAAAAACGGACGCAGCGCTTTTTCCGACTTTGGCGGGTACATGCGAGTTCTGAGCTGCTGCAATTGCCCGGACAGGAGCCCTGCGTGGCGCATGATCTTGCTGCCGGCATCTTCCTTGGTCCCGACAACTGATTCCACTCGATTTGCTATCGCCATGCTTCCCTCTTAGCGGCCTCCAGCCGGTTTAACGGCCTTTGCTCGCCAAAGGTAGAACACGATTCGCCTGACCGGTCCAGAGGTCTAGGATTAACAGGCCCGGAAGAATCCCCAAGAGGATTCCTGCTTTCTGCGTTTTGAATCCAGGGATTAGCCTAACGTTTCCACTGACTTGATCCGCAATTGTTTTCCTGTGAACCCTACAACCGGGGACGGCCACGTAAGCCGTCCTTCACGCACAGGCGCGCGACTCACCCCGAAATGGCATGGTGCGCGAGACTGCTTCCGGCGCTTGGCCCAACTATGGTCACGGAAGTCTTTCCTCCGAATGGGCAGCTCAGCGAGTACTCCGCGATGATTGAAAGCTCCCGCTTCTGCGGCGACCCTAGTCTTAGCCCAGGGGAGGGCAGGGGTGCCGGCTCGGGAGATGAGGCAACGCTGAAGATATTCGCGGGCACCATCGAATGGTGCATATCGAAGTGCTAACCGAAATCGTAACGGTCATTGACTTCCGCTTCGAGCGGATCCTCGCGCGTGTCGGTCAGCCGAACCCAAGATCGGCGTTACTATGGCCGTTGCGGGGATATGCAGCAGGCGGCCGATGAGCGAAATAGAACCGCAGCGCTTCAGTCTCCTGTGGTGCACCATGCACGACATGCATTCACCGGTGGCGGCACTCCGCGCCCTCTTATGGCGCACGCGACGGTTTCCGTCGTCGGCCGGATCGAGCTGCGCGAGCGCGGCGATCCGGCAGCCACGGAACCTGCACGGGGCCGCCCGGTCCGATGCGGTGGTACAGCGCTGGAGGATCGTCGAACGGCACCCCGATGCCGGCGTTGATCCGCCGCACGGGCTGATTCTTACCCCGCATGTGGTCGACAGCATGGCCGTTACCCCGCAGATCGTCGCCTGGTGCGAGCGGCACTGGGTACTCGAGCAGTTCCTCGGGGACAGCAAGATCCAATCCGCCATTGCGGCCAACGCCGCGGCCATCGTTATGCGAGCTATCCGAGCTGAAAGCGCTCAGGACCGGCAGGCGGCAGGAATTGTCTTCCCCCCGGACGAGATCGACACATTGGTTGCCCCGGGGCGCCTCTCCGAAAGCAAGACCGGGCTGCAACCCGAGCTCCGTCCCAAAAACCCGCTTGTTTGGGTCGCCTGAATGATCGCCAAGGTCGACGGCTGGAACGGCTATGCCTACACCTTTCTCAACGGTCTCGCCTGCTTCCAAGCAAGTGTCGACGGATGACCGCTCTGAGACTTGTATGTGCCCCAAGGGATTTCGGGCCGCCAGCCCGAACACTGAGCGGGAAAGATGCAAATCACCCACGGTGTCCCGTTTCGTCATGGATCGCAAATAGCCTTCCGGCGACTTGACGTCCTTCCGTTCGTATTTCTCGAGTGTTACGGCAATTGCGACGCCGGCCCACCGCTCGCCCATCTGCTGGATGGCTTGGTGGCGCGCATCATCCGAGATGCCTGCAACCCGGCACATTCCCACCGCATCCCGGATCAGATGAGACCAGGTCTTGGGAGTAAACCCATAGGTCTCCAGCGCCGGCACCGCCGTAAGCAAGACCTGTAATGGCACCAGCGCCTGCTGCAAGGGACGTGACACGCCAAGTTCGGTTTCGGGTCGCGCGGCGCTACCTTCAAAGGATAAGTTGCTGGCGGAGACATTGGTATGAGTGTTGGCTTGTTCGGCGTCTGCCGTAGTTCGCTCCTTGCTACTATCTTTAAATGGATATTGGTTTGTATTCTGTATGTGCATGTCACTTTCGACATGCAGGCATGTCGTATTTGCAGTTTGTTGCGCCACGGACGTTCGGGTTGGAAGCTCCATCAGGCGCTCTGTCAACCGCTCAAAAATCGCAGTTCCTCGCTGCAGCGGCCGGCTCGACGTCTTGCCGGCTTTCCGAACAATGTTGTTCACGCGATTTATACGGGAACTAATGTGCCACGGAACGGTTTCGGCGGCTGTCCTCAGGGCTGTGCACAGGTTACGATGCGCACCGCGAAAGCGCCGTGATTCGTGGTTGATGGCTTTCCTTTCGGCGCGAGCTCGCATCCCGCGCTGTTTAAGTTCGTCATAACGCGAAATCAGAATCCGAAGGTCAATCCCGCAAGCATCCGTGATTTGCTCATTGCCATTGTGAAGCGCATAGCGCTTGTAGTTGCCACTGTCCCGCATTGTGATCAGGCCTTCATCGAACAGGCGCCCTAGTAGCCTGCTGATGCGGCTGGGCGACTTGCAGATCTCAAAGGCCAGTTGCCGGTTGGACTTGAAGACGACGGGAAAGCCGGACTTGCCGAAAGATTCGACGGGAGCTGTTCTGATCAATGTCTGCAAAAGAAGGCATTCGGTCGCATTAATCATCCCTAAGCATATTAAGAGTGGAACCAGCCAGAGCAATTGGGCACGGGTCACCGTGCCCAATTGCGCCGACTCTGCCTGCCGTAGAAATTGCGTACGCTGCTGCGTCATCCTACGGCCAACTTGCCGCGGATGCATTTTGGAGGTTTCCATTCCTCGTCTCCGTTTAGGGACCAGGCAAGGTTACGCGTTGACCAAAATGGTTTTTATTGTTGACACGGGAGATCTGCTCGGCTAATAGATACCAAGTTCATAGAATCTTTTTGCGGACCGCATCTGGACCTATTCTGGAGCGGGTGCTTTTCTGGTCGGATTTCATGGGAGTCGTTAGCTGGTCGCGGGCACTCCTCTATATATTGAAACTCACGGCGCGGTGTCGTTGGCGCGAAACCGTTGTTGTTGGTAGCGTGATTCATGGCTCGCGAGCAACCCAACAACGAAGATAGCTTCAAAACCACTTGTATTGCTCTGAAACGACGCCTAGCCAACTGATTGCGTGCGTTAATTCAGCTGGCAGACTTCCGATATGAGGTCGATCACCTCAATTGACTTGCGTTCAGAGGTTCATTGCTCGCTCGTATGGGCTTATCGAGCTGCCGCTCCCTTCAATAGTTCGTAGATTGATTGCTGGCGACGCCACAGGTCCTCGATCGTTGTCGAGGTCGAGGGGGGCGCTTTCAATACATCTCGGTCCTCGACAGGTACTGCAGCAGCCCGCCATTTCCACCATTCTATGCGGGAGAGAGTAAAGACGCGGCCATACCCAGAAAACTGTAAGCGGCAAGGAGACCCCATCTGGCGTAGGAGGTTAGCGGTCGGATATCGGTAGCGCACGTTGTAAGCCGAAGTGAGCTTCTATGTCTGCGCCTAGTTCTGGAACTTCTCTATTCGGCGTCTTGAGGTCATGCGCTATCGAGCCTTCCACTTTCACCGCTGGTTGACGTCATTCACGGAGCCTTGCTTCTCTTCGGGATCGGGCATTTTTCCCTCCCATTATGGGGTCAGTAGAATGAAGTTGAACAATCTAAAACGCGTCCTGGTCGGTGAAGCCGATCGGTACGAGTTCCATAGCGGACTCACTTCATTCATCGTCCCGTGAAGGACCTCTTTCC
>Ga0228710_1008687_pt1 | contig 14445 bp, 10 predicted proteins | sample MedpolnodulmetaG_FD_177995 | JGI IMG/M metagenome (GOLD analysis project Ga0228710, IMG submission 177995) | Root nodule microbial communities from Medicago polymorpha collected in Santa Monica, California, United States - pink nodules | ecosystem: Host-associated > Plants > Roots > Nodule...
GGGGGGGAGAGAGAGAGAGTGTGTGTTTGACTTGTTCACCTAAAGTGAATAGGTAAATATCTACCATTTATTTTTAAGAGACATATATTCTTTAAAGACATATTCACCTGAAGTGAATTCAAGAACTTTTTCATACTTGATTAAGTTTAGTAGCACATGAAAGGCTCAAATTATATGAAAGATGTGTTACAATTTATTTATAAGACTCGCTTGATAGAGATATATGAAACTCCCTGAAGGATTTCATTTGTGTAATACATACTATCAAAATTATTGAAAATATGACATCATTCGTCCATTTTAAGGATTTGGAAATGAACTCGTTATAATCTATTTTATGGTAATGGTATAAAATATTATTAGAAATCCTGAAAAGATTCTAAAATTTGTTATTTTATAAATGTTGATATGAACAAATCTAATTGATTATATTCTAGAATGATTGTGATGTCACTTGATGTGAGTAAAGATCATGCCCTCAAGAAAATTATGAACAACTTGAATTGGCAAAGTGAGGACACTAATGTATTTTGCTTATTATATATATCATGATATTTTAGTTTTGTCAATACAGATATTGCAGTAAATTCAAGCATACAATTTGTACCTTAGAGAAAGAACAATATCACCCAATCATTTGAAAATGATGACACCACATCAAAAAAGTGGAGAATGCTCTTTATTAAAGATTATGATTTTATACATACAAGAAACTTGTGGTTTTCTAATTTTAAAAGAAAGTTCTTTCAACAACTCAATATTATCTCAAGAGCCGCTAGTTTGGAGAAGAGTATGAAGATAAATCATATCTTTCTACAGAGTCACCGCCAAGTAAAGATTTTGAGTAACTAGTATGAAAGATTATTTAAACTTCTTCATTGTCTTTATGAGGGGGAGACAAAAATGTGTTCTGCATATCCTTGATGGACATCCAAAGGTGTTATAAATATATCCATCAGTGGATGTCCATCCATCCATTACCATTCCACATACTTGTAACTCCCACTAGTGGGTGAGTCGTAATATGATCATTCATGTACCTATATGTGTCATATAAAGAGGACCTACATTACAATATAAAGGAAACACTTGTGAAGTAATACAATATACTCTCTTGTTTTTCCTTTATCCTTTTCTCAATTGCTTTAAAAATAATGTAAAATAATGTTCATGTTGTTGTTGATAAATTTAGACATCACGCGTAAAGTATTAACCGACTTAAAGAAGTTTGAGTAACGACATAAAAACAAATGAGACGAAAATGTTAATAATTATTATAATTCATGAATGGTTTAAATTAAGTTAATAATTATTTTGAAGTATTAGTTAATTTTAGAAGAAAAAAAAACTTGACCTTATTCTTAGTCTTCAAAATTATGGTCTCTTAGGTAGAAAATTGTCAACTCGTATTTTCATGCTCTCTCTCAAGTCTGATCATCTCTCTCTGTTTCGGTTTCTTTTCCCTTCTCTTAAGTGTCGGTGTCATGAACTTTGAGAGACAAGTGAGGTTTGAGTGAGAGTAAAGTGAGATTGTGAGAGTTTGAAGAAGTGAGTAGGAATAGAAAGAAAGACCTTTACATGGAAGGCTATTGATGTGAGAAAATTGACAATATGTGAAGGTTGTTGGGTTCTTCAGGGTTTTTGACGACTAAAAGAAATATAAGCAAAAACACAGATTCGTTTGGATTAGAAGTTATTTGAGGTAAGGGCACCTATCCATTTTTAGATATATCTATATATGATAATTTGCTATGTATAACTGCTCTGTATTAATTCATACGTGTTTAACGATGCTTAATTACCAAGGTGAATAAATGATTATATATATGCAGTCATTTATGCTTGAGATAAATTGTTTACATATGCTTATGATACAATTGAGATATTGCATATGATTAGAAATGCTTATGCATGTATGGGGAATCGTATGTTCATGCATTTCATAGTTATGTGGCCACTAAAGAGGAGTCACGAGGTGCACACTGGAGAGGAGGCACGGGGTGTGCCTTAAAACCACCTAATCCCATAGTGGATCATCGAGTCTGATAGATGAGTAAGATACTCATCTCCTTAGTTGTATTTCCACAACCCTCTGCGGAGCGGTGATAATTTCCAGAATCATATGCATCGGCATATAGGCATTGCATTAGGTATCGAGTCTTAATAATTTTTATTAATCTTAATGTCTACTTGTTTCCATACGTGGGTTGAAATGAGATCTTCAATCCACGCATAATGTTTGCTCTATTTATGCTTCCTGTATATTTGTTATTTTTGGATTGGTGGCCCTTTTAATGGATGTGTGAGCTTAGCCATTAGATTGTGATGATTTCAAAGGAAGCCAAGATACGACAACGTAAGATGACGATTCCTTCTCCCCTGATGAGTGGGCTATTTCGTTTTAGGGATTTGAACAAGCCGCAGGATAGATCACATTCACCACGAGACGTACTCGAGACCACTGACATGGTAGGTAGGTAGAAAACCTTAAGCTTGATAGCATTGGTGGATCCAATACGCAACTTTATGTATCATAGAGTTAGAGATTAGCTTAGGAGTCCATTTAATTTGGGTTACACTTTTGATAGAAAATTCTTCGTCTACGTAGGGATGTACTTATGTCTTGTAAATTATCTAGTTGTCATGCCAAGCTCTATATAACTTTGATATTCATTTTGAAAAATAACCTTTAATTTATTTTGTTAATAAAAGTTTATGACTTGTGATTAAAAAGGTTTAACACATTTCTTTTGTTAAAAAAAAAGAGACACAATTTTTTGTGCCAAAAAAACGGGCTTACAAAAAGGAACTGGACTTTGAAATAAAATGGGTAAAAAAATAGCCCAATTTTCCCTAAAAAATTTTAGATTTAAACTCAGTCGAGTTTACACGAGTTTACGTAGTTTGATCGAGTTAACTCGAGTCGAACTCGTTAAACATTTCGATTTTACCATAAATCGAGTTTACCTTCGAACTAAAACGATTTTGATACCTAAAAACGTAAACTCGGCGAGTCAACACTCAATTTGTGGAACATTGCGTCTAAGACTGATGTGTCTTTATTTTATTTTTTTGAAATATCAAGTTGATTGTTGTGTGTCTCATACATCAAGAGTCACATCTTTTGGAATTTGTGCTGATCTAATGTTAAGATAACATACCATTTCAGCGTCTTGTAATCAATCGATGGTTTCATCATTCTCATATTTTCAAATGCACCTCTAAAAATGGTTGTCCTTTGAACTAGGGATAAGCATGAAAAGATAACCTACCCGAAACTCGAGAACAAAAAAAAAGTTTGGATAGAAATGGCAAATGATTCTGACATGTTTGGTTGTTGTCGAGTAGAATTGATTTTAACTTTAAAATTGATATATTTGTAGCTTTTGATTCTAGATTTTACTTTCACACAAATTTATAGTCCAACTCACTTTTATATTAATGTATTCAAACACAGATCACCTTTTGTTAGGATTACTTTCAACAAAAATTAATTTAGTCAATATTAATTCTCGCAACCGCACAACCTAACACACATGCTATTAAATATTGAACAATTAAAATTAGGTCAAGTCCCAAAACTAGGGTTAATAATAATTGAGACTAGACCATATTATGAACATCAGTAGACTCATACAAAACATTAAGAATAAATAATAATTGAGTAAAACAAAGCATTTTCAATTGTATTCAAAGGGAACTCAACCTATTACTCCCTTCGGTCCTATTTATAAGAAACATTTGACTTTCTTGATTCATTATATAAATGATTTATTTGGTCTATATTCTAGACAAGATACATCAATTACTCAATGAATCTTAAAAGTCAAATTTTTCTTATAAATAGGACCGGAGAGAGTAATAAGTTTTTTTTTCAAAATATAATAAAATTATTATTAGTAATAAACAATATTTTTTTTTCACAAACCAAAATGATATAAATTAACAACAACAGTGCAATTCCCTGCACAAGGTGTGCTACGGTAAAACACCGCTCAAAGTATACAACATGACGGTGCCAAGAAAGTTGAGGCACCGCCAAAACAGATGAAAAAAATTACAACCGAGCACCCATACAATGGAGCGGGTGTTGCCGCCAGTCATGATAACATAAATGAAAGGACTACCATTTAGCTTTCAGCCACAAATAAGAATTCAGTTTGATTTTCTCAATGAGGACGGAAGAATTTGATCCCGTGTTTTTGAAGACACGGTCATTACGATCCTTCCAAATCACCTAGACACAAGCAAACCAAATTACTTTGAAAACATAATGAGAGCTTCGAGGCATTCCCGCCATTAAAGAGAATTGTGTATAATATTCTCGCAAATGACAAGGATACACCGTACGTAAGCCTAACCAATTTTGCACATGTAACCACACCATATTGGGAATCTCGCACTCTAAAAAGAGGTGATTTGCTGATTCTGAATCACCGCAACCATAAGCACACGCGGTATCATTAGCATGAATAACCCTTCGACGCATCAAATTGTCCTTAGTGGGAAGACGGTTGCGAAGCAGACGCCACACGAACAGAGACACTTTTGCCGGAATGTATCTGCCAAACATCATCAACAAGGTTTCTATCCACCTGTTTACCATAAGTAATAAATCGGTATGTTTCACGAACTGAATATCCATGAACAGGATCTAAAAGTCATCTCCATGTATTTAAGTAAACCAGTTTGATAGGTCTAAGATGCTTTTTATATAGTCGATCTAATCTTTTTAGTTAACTAGCCTTCTAAAAGAGCCTAAGCTTTCTCTATTTAAGAAAAAAGGCATAGTTTGGTTTGTCGTAGGCCTTGTAGTAGAAATTGCTTATATAAAGACTATAAAAATTTGACTATTACTTTTCCCACCCTATTGAGTACTTGCACGCCTTATTTTATTTCCAAAATGCCCTTCAGAAAACATAATCCGAACACATCTGGATTGTATAATCTGAACTGCCACAGTATAGAATGTACTGGACAGAACTAGCAGTTTTGCATGTTTTTGTGGATTCATAATTTTTTGGAGATAAAAAAATTAAGTAAAAGACAATTATGATAAAATTGTACCAATAAATAATTATATATATATATATATATATATATATATATATATATATATATATCATTATACCAAAAAAAGTTGAACTGATATCATTACACATTTTACCTAATGATATGCATTTCCCCTAATGATATACATTCTCTCAAAAAACGATGATATACATTTAATCTAAACAGCCCTAAGATCTATGTCAATATCATCAACATTAAAGCTATCTTTCTTTTCAAGCTTCACACCATCTTCAGCCTTATTCCCAACAACAATCTTTTCTTCTAGATCAAGATTTTCAATAATGTACAAATCTTGGTCATCACCTATGACTTCAAAACCCGCCGCCCACATATTTCATTATAGTCGGTCATTCGACTGACATATCTAGCAGGAAAACTTAAGGCATCATCCCGAGCATGTTGTCTCCATACCGGGCAAGTGGGAGGAATAGGACAACCATCCTTCAAATGTATAATCATGAAATGGTTGTCATTGACATGTGCCATACACATCAACCGCTCAACAAGTGGCAGTTCACCCCATAGAGGAAAAAAGGTTTCAGATCGCTCTTTCAAAATGGACAGTAGAACAACGGCATGGTTGAATTTCTGTGCAATGGGAAACCCAATATCCGGCATGGTAATCCATTTATTCGGTGGTGTAGGACAAATACCAGAAAAGGTTAGAGGGCCCAAGACCTCTTTATACCGCCTATCATCATTAATAATCCGTCGATAACGAGCATTTCCTTAACTGATTAGCTCTTTGTGCAGCTGGTAACAGATCATTTGGTGATCTTCAACACTCAAGTTACGTATATAAAGTATATATTATTGAATATATTTTTGTCTTACCTTACAATTGATCATATACATGTATATATATATATTACAAGAGTGATAAATACAATTGAATTGCTTGCTTGACAGATGCCTAAATGTTAGCTTTGCAGCTGTAACATGCCATAAACATATGTAACATACAACACCATGATTATTGTTATTAATGCACAAATTAACCAAATCAAATCTCATTGATTTGGATTGATATTTCATGTTTCTTTATTAATTAGCTTGCGGTCCATTACGCCCCCTCAAGCTAAAGGTACCATTAATTACCTTTATCTTGGATGTAAGCTCTGTGAACTTGGTCGTGGCTAAAGGTTTAGTTAGCAAGTCTGCAAGTTGGTCTTTGGTGGACACATGAGTCACTATGAGCTTATTGACTTGAACTTGTTCTCTGACGAAGTGATAATCCAATGATATGTGCTTCATTATAGAGTGAAGTATTGGATTTGAGCAAAGATATGTTGCACCTACATTGTCACACAATAAGCATGGAGGGTCGGGCACCGCTATTCGCAGCTCATGTAGCAGGTTTTGTAACCACATGAATTATGTAGTGGCAGTGGCAACTGCACGATATTCTGCCTCAGTGGATGATCGTGCCACAATATGTTGTTTCCTTGAGAGCCATGATATAGGATTACCACCAAAAAAGATAATATATGTTGATGTGGAGGTGCGATCATCATGATTGCCACCCAAGTCGGCATCAGAGTAAGCTAACAAATTATTTTTCATTGTTTTACTTAGCATGAGTCCATGATTCATGGTGAGCTTGATGTACCGCAGTACTCGCTTCAGATGTTGCAGGTGAAGTGAGGTGGGTTTGTGCATAAATTGGGACAACTTGTTGATAGAATATGACAAATCAGGACGAGTCAAATTGAGGTACTGAAGTCCTCCAATAATTCTGCGATACTCAGTGGCATCAGTGGCGGTTGTACCATTATTAAGTTGAAGCATGGCTGTTTTGGAGAGAGGACTGGGAGATGGTTTCGCCCCCTCCATGTCAAACCTTAGTAGAAGCTCACGAATGTATCTATGTTGTGATAGAAAGATACCATTGGTTGTTGGGATTATTTCAATACCCAGGAAGTAGTGAGGCTGTCCCATATTTTTTAAAGAGAAACGCTTGGACAATGCTTCAATGAAAAGTTGGAGAAATGTGGAGTTGTTACCAGTGAGCAATAAATCATCAACATAGACAAGAAAATATGTTGTGATGTTACCCGAGTGATAAATGAAGAGAGACGGATCACTCTTGCTTGTTTGAAACCCGTACGAGACAATGAATTCCTTGAGTGAATCATGCCAAGCACGTGGAGCTTGTCGGAGGCCATAGATGGCTTTGTGGAGTTTGCAAACATATTCAGGATGTGAGGGATCTTTCATACCTGATGACTGCTCCATAAACACTTCTTCATTATGTGCACCTTGGTGGAATGCATTATTCACATCAAGTTGGTGCATTGCCCATTGATTTGAGATAGCAAGAGTGAGGATGACCTTGATCGTTGGAGGACGAACAACTGGAGCAAATGTCTCTTTAAAATCAATTCCAGGGCATTGTGTGAAGCCTTTTGCAACAAGTCGTGCCTTATATCGAGCAATAGAGCCATCACTATTTCGTTTAATACGGAACAACCATTTGCACCCTACTATATTTTGTCCTGCCTTGGGAAGGACAAGAGAAAAGGTACCATTTCTGATTAAGGCTTCAAATTCATCTGCAATTGCTCTATGCCAATGTGCATGTTTCATGGCCTCGCATATGTTGGATGGTTCCAAGTTCTCTGGTAGGGGATGTTTGGATGCAACGTACATCTTTTTTGGTTTAAAGATGTTGTTCTTTGATCGAGTAATAACTTGATTGGGTTCATTTATGGGAACTGGTGCTGCAATTGGATTAGTGGTAGTAATAGTAGCAGAAACAATAGGAGGTGCAGAGAGATCATTACCTGATTCAGCATTTGAAGACATGGGAACCTCATCTTCGTGGGGCATAGCATGTGACAATGGGTGGTCATGGGTAAAAATGGAAATGGTTGTATGGAGAGGTTGAGAGATGCTGGTTGTGGTGAGTGAGGGTAATTGGTTTAAATGAATTAGTTGGTTGTATGGGAAGATATGGTCATAAAATTTGACATGCCTGGAGGTGTAGATTTTTTGGCTAATGGGATCAAGACTCAAGTAGCTATATTGAGAGTCTGCATATCCTACAAATATGCATGGTTGAGACCGAGGTTGGAGTTTATTTGTGACATATGGGCACAACTATGGGAAGCATAGGCAGCCAAACGAATGAAGATGAGAAACATTTGGTGTTTTCTTATGAATGGCTTGGAATGGTGATTGCATTTTGAGGATAGGGGTTGGCTTCCTGTTAATCAAATACACAACTGTTTTAAATGCAAAAGACCAGTGTTCAGGTGGTAATTTAGCCATGTGAAGTAAAGCTCTTCCTGTTTCGACTATGTGTATGTGTCTTCTTTCAGAAGGAGCATTAAGTTCAGGTGTGTATGAAGGTGTGGTGAGATGAGAGATACCATGAGTGTCAAGAAAAGATTTTAGTTTGAGAAACTCCCCTCCATTATCTGAACAGTGAGATAATTTTTTTATTGAAATAATTTCAACAAGATTTTTAAAGGTAGGAAACAAAGTGGAGACATCAGATTTATTTCTTAATGGATAGAGCCATACATATTTTGTAAAGTGATCTACGAAAATTAAATAATAAGTGAAACCATTTATAGATTTGATGTGGGAAGGACCCCATACATCAGTGTATATAAGTTCAAGTGGCTTCTTTGTTGTAATGCTAAAGACTAAAAAAGGTAATTTGTGACTCTTAACACTATTACATGATATGAAAGGTTCTAGGTGACTCTTTATTTTGTAGGATGGAAGAAGATGTCTCATGATGCGATCAGCTGGATGCCCCAATATATGATGTCATGGTGGAAGGAAGGATGTTGTTGTAGTAAGTGCGAGAGGTGTGGTTGGTGGGTGGGGCATGTGGTAGAGTCCATTGCTATGTTGTCCTCTTAGAATGGGCACCCTTGTCTTCAAATCCTTAACCAAAAAACAATCAGGAAAGAATTCAATGGAAATTGAGTTAGTGTCACATAAAGATGAGACAGACAAGAGTTTTTGTGAAATTTTTGGCACATGTAAAACATTTGATAGATGAAATAAGTGATTGGGAGTGTGTAAAACGGTTTTACCAATATTAGAGATGGTGTCTCTTGTTCCATCTCCAACCACAAGTTGATCTGCACCATTGTATGGCTGAGATAGATGCAGCTGATCTAGATCATTGGTTATATGATGTGAGGCACCCGAGTCCAATATCCAATCTGAGACCCCTGGTGGCATGGCACGGGTGTGTAGGGCAGTGGCAGTGTTCCTTTTTGAAGGATGTCCATGCAACTTGTAACAAGTTTTGGCTGTATGATTAGGTCTATCACAAAATTGGCAAATTACCCGCTTTGAAGAGGTTTGTGAAGTTGATTGGGAATAAGCTGGATTGAAAACCTGCTTTCCAGTTTTTTTGTAAAACTGTTTTCCTCATTGTGCAGTATTTGTAGTAGCAATAATGGGAGTCTCTTGCACAATCTCATCCCTCTTTAAGTAGTTCTCAAAGTCAGAGAGCAGATCATGAAGATCATCAAATCCAATGGGATTTTCTCTAGTTCTTATAGCAGCAGTGACCTCACGGTACTCATTACCAAGACCATTCAAAGTGTGGATAACGAGATCCACATCATCAAGGGGAGAGTTGATGATGGCTAATTCATCTGATAAAGCCTTGATGCCATGAAGGTATTCAGAGATGGATTTCGATCCTTTTGTGGATCGAGAAAGTCTTTCTTTGAGGTGCATGATTCTTGCACGAGTTTTGCTTGCAAACATCTTAGTGAGGATGTCCCAAGCTTGTTTGGAGGTCTTAACATTGCCTAACATAGTTATGACACTAGCATCAACAGATGAGATGATAGCATGAAGGATCAATTGATCCTGTCGTTTCCAACGAGTGTAGGTTGCATCAGTGGTTGAGGTTGGGCTTGGTTTGGTGCCATCAACATAACCTATAAGGTCATAACCTACTAGCAGCGCATTGAACTGGACATGCCAGGTAGGGAAATCGTTGCTGGTCAGTTTTAGTGATGATTGTGTGTTGAGGGCCATAACATAGTTGGCATTTGAGGTGATTGGAATTTCAGATGTGGAAGAAGGCATGGTGAATTTTCTGGATCGATTTTATAGATTAAACCAAAACTGCTGATACCATATAAAGTATATATTATTGAATATATTTTTGTCTTACCTTACAATTGATCATATACATGTATATATATTACAAGAGTGATAAATACAATTGAATTGCTTGCTTGACAGATACCTAAATGTTAGCTTTGCAACTGTAACATGCCATAAACATATGTAACGTACAACACCATGATTATTGTTATTAATGCACAAGTTGACCAAATCAAAACTCATTGATTTGGATTGATATTTCATGTTTCTTTATTAATTAGCTTGTAGTCCATTAACGTAGACCCGCAACTACACGGAACCCACAATGACTATCACCAGCTACATCCACCATATTTTAAATAAAGTCATGCATCCAAATTGGGATTTGGCCTTTGTGTGGTATGTGGACTTTAACCGAAATTAGCTTATGATTTTTAGGAATTCGCTTAGGATTTTTGGGTATTGGCTTAGGAGGATTAGGCGACATGTTGCTTTTCCGTGCACTCTTTCTACTTGTCCCTGTTGAATTTGTCTGTGAAGCTTGTCTCCGTTGTTCTTAAGAATCAACAATCTCCCAAATAGAAGGTGATAATTAAAACCGCATGTGTACGGTTCTACCGAAGTAGTAAAAAGAGAGTATCGTTCCAACAGGGAGCTGTTCAATTTAATTAACTTTTAGAAGATGATTAGAAGAAAGTTCAGTTGTAAAGATTGGATTTTTAAGGTTTTTAAAAGAATGATAATAAAAAGCGCCTTGGGATTATTGGTTCATCATAATAACAAACCCTTCACAAACAAACTCGAAACCTAAACTTTATATTCGACCTGCTTTCTAAAGACAAGTTTCTCTTAAGCGTATCAAAGCTTCTTTCAAAGTCAGTGAGTGTGTTCCTCTAGCAACCGCGTCTATTCTCATGGTTGATTGCTATTAGAATCCGTGAAGAACGAAACTTTATATGTCTCAAGGTTTGCTAGACTATTCTCATGTTTTGCAACTCTTGTCTAATTTCACTTGTTCCAATATCAAAGCTCCGCTGTCGCATTATGAATTGATATTTGTGATGATGAATTAACAAATACTAACCCTTTGCTATCGCATTATGAGTTTGGTATTTGTTAATTCATTATAAAAACGGTGAAATAGATTAGGAAGTATGTTTATATAAAATTAGGGTTTATGGCTTGGTTTGATTAGGATTATGTCATTAGACTTATCCAACAATCCCAAGACAAGAAGAGTCTACTCACTAATGTTCATCGTAGACATAGAAGAGAAGAAGAAGAACATAAAGTAAATAACAAGAAAATAAAGGAAAAACTTTTATTAAGAAAGACAATTGTCACTATTGAATTTCAGGAACAAAAGATGAATCGTTGTGATAGCTAGCTACTCTATTTATAGTTTACAATGACTTAAGCCCTAAGAAATATAACACTAGAATATTCCACAAGAAACCACGGGCTTTTAGGTCAGAAATAAACTAATAGGTTGCTTGTCCATGAAGCAGAAGCAGCAAAAGAGCATCCTGAAGGCTGGCACGGCCGTGCTGCTGGTAGCACGGGCCGTGCCAAGTCTCTGACTTGGGGGTGACATATTTTTGTCCTATATTTTCGTATTTTCATCCCGAATCAGCTCCTAATCCTCTTTCTTTTGCTCCAAGACTCAATCTATCAATTATTTGTTCCTAAAATATAATAACTTGCAATTGAAGTAAAATAGTTCTAAAAAGAAAATAATATTAAATAAAACGAAATCAAATCTAAATAACACAGACTCAAATATTATATTAAAAACACTAATTATTGACTCATCAGAAGGCGATCGCTTTGTCGATCGAATGAAATGTTTATTTTTCTTTGGAGCTCCTTTAGTGGTGACCTATTTTGGCGATGCACACATTGAGGTAATCTCCGACAAAACAAACTGTCAGAATTGTTCTTTAATATGCAACTTCATGTTGTAATCTGCGTTCTTGAACCGGGCCTACAATGCGTTTTAAAAACTGTCAGATTAAGAACTAATGGAAAAAATATGCATTATGTATTTACTGACTAACTTCGGATTATGTATTTACTGACAAAGATTAACATAAGTTTCAAAAAGATTAACAACAGTTTACAACCATTCATTAAAGTATCACATTAATATGTACCACTCCCTCAGACGCCTTCCTAGAAACGTGCACATGGTTCCTCGTCAACAGGGTAGTGTCATGTGGGCCACCGGGATAGTCATCAAGAGGCTCGGGGTCTGGCTCCACCACATGCTTCCCCCTCCGCTGCTGGCCATCATCCACATCCTCCTTCATTGCCTCAACATCATCCTCCACCGGATTCTCCACGTCCATATGCTCATACTCTGGGTCAGCCTGAGGTTGAGGCTGGTCGTCAGCAACAGCACAGTGTGGCCTGCCAGCCCTACGCCTTGGAGCCTGAACTACACCCTCCGCCTCCGCTGCCTCTCGAGCCTCTCGATGCGCTCAACGCTCTCTCCTAATGGATGCGTGCATAGCCTCATTATAACCCCTTCTGCGATCAACAGGATCCATACCTGTAACATGCATATTAGGGTACAACACAGGACAACAAAGGGGGAAAAAATACAAAGGTGTATTTCGGATTTCATTATTTGAACTGCAACAATCTAGTTCGGAAAACGAAATCCAAACAGTTTCAGTGAACAAGAAAAAAAACGGCCAAAATAGCTTGCATGCATAAGGAATTCGAACTAACCTTCAATTTAATGTTTGATAAAGCTTCAAATGCGGTGATTTTGAGCAAAAAAAACTCCAAATTTGGACCAATTTGTGCACTTCGGATTTTGAGATAAGGGAGGGAGGGGGGGAGAGAGAGAGAGAGAGAGAGAGAGAGAGAGAGAGAGAGAGAGAGAGAGAGATAAAAGTAAAACTGTGAAACTGTAAAATGGGAGGGGTGAACTTCCTTTTATATATCGAAGTTGTCCGGATGACATAATTTAGATTGCATTTCGTAATTTTCCAGATTACATAATCCGAAGGACTTGATGGTCATTTATGCAGGGCTCGTGAGTATGACATAGGGTGAGAAAATTAATAGTCAAAGTCTTTTGTTTTTTATATTAAAAAATATTTAAAAAAATATATAACATGTTAGTTTAAGAATCTCTTCAATACACACTTCATTTTAATTTAAATGTGTCTCTCTAAACACACATAAATCTATGGATGTTGTGTGTGAAAAATAGTGTAGTAGAGTGAATTGCTAGTATAATTTCTTGACTTTAAACATCAATTATTGACACTAAACAAAGCACCACTGGTCCTCGTGAGCTTAACTCAGTTGGTATGGACAATGCATAAAATATGCAAAGTCCGAATTCGAACCCCGGCCATAAAAAAATAAAAAAAAAACAAAGCACCACCGCCATGAACTCGGGGTATTTGTGTCTTCTGAATAGAAAAAGGGACAAGAATATGTATACCAATATAGAGATCTCAAAAATTAAAAAAGTGAGTGCAATTTTTCTTTTAAAAAAACTGGATATAACAGGAGGTGCGAATAGTAGCAACCGTTTAGCATTTGAACCATAGCCACCTCTTACCAAAAATAAATAAATTTGACAACTTTTTTTTTTCTGCTCTGCACCTGCACTTTTCGCTCGCACCCAGATGAAAATACATTAATGCCCATGCGCTAGTTAAGTCACGCTGCGTGACTTAACTAGCGCACCTTATAATCTTTGCGTGAGTTAAGTCACACACCACAGGCCTGTGCGCGAGTTAACTCACGCACGTTGGCCGGTGGTCAGAACTGAAGAACACACGTTTTTTGGACTTTGTTCAATGCATTTTAATTGGTTTTGCACGTTTTTGTTAAGTTTTTTCACATTTTTTGACTATATTTATGGTAGATATAACCTATGTTACAATCTCCCCCGATAAATACACCTCTAAACTTCCTCATTTCCTCACACCATCTCACAATCTCACTCTCCTCCTCACTCTCTCCCCCTATGAATCTTCTTCCTTTCCTTCTTTTTTTCCTTCTTTATTTTGGTGTAAACAGAGAAAGAATGATAAGTAGTGGGAATGCTGGGGAAAAGATAAGTAGTGAGCAGCTTTCTTGGGGAAAAGAATTAGATTGGGTAAAACTAAATGTGTAGATTTAGTTTTATCCCAGGAAGGCTGGTTTTCTTGTCGATTTCTTTTAGTTTTACCACCGGAAGCTAGGTTTTCTGGTGGTTTTTTTTTTTAGTTTTACCACCGGAAGCTAGGTTTTTTGGTGGTTTTTTTTTTTGTTTTTTTCTGG
>Ga0228710_1008691_pt1 | contig 14444 bp, 8 predicted proteins | sample MedpolnodulmetaG_FD_177995 | JGI IMG/M metagenome (GOLD analysis project Ga0228710, IMG submission 177995) | Root nodule microbial communities from Medicago polymorpha collected in Santa Monica, California, United States - pink nodules | ecosystem: Host-associated > Plants > Roots > Nodule...
TGGAAGGGATGAAGATGATACAATGGAGATGAATTCTGGAGAAGGAGATTGAATGAATGATGAACCAATTTTCCCCTTTTAATCAAATGAAGCATCAATAAAACAACATGATTAAACAACATCTTCATTCAGTTTTGTGACCTTCATTAATCTTCAAACTCGAAAAATCAAAAATCAAAAACTTACTGAAGATGATGAGAGTGAATGAATGAGTGAGAAAAAAAATGGGTTTTGTGGAAATGATTTAAGTAAAAAAGAGATTTATGAGTCTGAGAGCAAAAGAGAAGAAGACATGAAGAAGGACCCAGAAAAGAAAAATACTGAAGGAACATGGTTGAGGCTTCCAACCTAGACCTTCGAATTCATCGTCAACCCAGAAATCAAAGGCGGTGGCTGAGGGAGGTTTGGATTTCGAAAGATCTGAAGATGAATATGTTGCTTTGTTTGCATTTTTTGGGTTAAGTTTTTGAGTTTCAGATCGTAACCATGTAGTGTTTCTGAAGATGAATGAATTGAGTTTGTGGTTGAATGTGAACTAGATTTGTGGTTGAAGGTGATGAAGAAATTGAGGTTGGAGATGAAGAAGAAAATACAAAGGGAGAAGAATGAACGAAATTTACGTTTTTTTTATTTTCATCCCTATGCAATCTTGCATTTTTGGTTTTGGTCCCTCCTTTCTAGCCACTCATCATCTCTCTTGACACATAAGCCTGCTTTTGCCAACTCACACTTCGCCATGTGTGTCTCTGTCTGCCACCACAACGTTTTTGTAACGGGAGTTAACGGGAGGGACTAATTGCAAACAGTTAACAACTTACAAGGATGTTTTTGAAACAAAAAAAGATACAGGGACGAATTGCAAAAACACGCGAACTTACAGGGACGTTTTGCATATTTAAGCCTATTATTTATTGGCAAATGCTAACTTATGCCAAAAGAAACATGTTAAGAAATTTAAAATAGAAATAATTGTCTCAAAAGTTGTATTATCAACTTTATTCAACTTTTTAAAATCAAAAATTTGTTGTTTTATATAAAAAAAAACTTCTAATTTTAAACTCCTTAACTTGTGTCTTTTGAACACAAACCAACAAACCCTTATTTATTTTGTATCCTTCAAAACATCAATTATGTTTGTCGTTGTTTTGTTCAAGATAAAATAATGACAAACAACTCTTTTCATAACAAAAGAAAAAGCTATCGTTTATCTTCAATGAAAGCTTAAATCAAACAATCTTCAACGAAAGCTTCGATAAAACATCAAGACAAAAAAATTATGATTAAACCAATAAAAAAAATATTTTGTCTATTATTTATATTTATATAAAGAGAAAGTCTTGTAACTTCAAAGGTTTGGTCTAATGGTAACATGACATGTTTTGAATTCGAGAGAACTCGGGTTCGAGCCTCGCTAGTGCCTTTAGAGAGAGGTAAATGTAAATACCTTTATAAGTGCCTTTGAGTCCGAAGGTCTTCTCTACCTTGGACTGGGGCACCATCCCACACCCTAAAATTTATTCTATAAAAATAAAATAAAAGAGAAAGTCTAGGATGGTTATAAATATTTTGGTACATGTCGTAATAAAAACATAAATTTATATTCCTACATAATTTGCACAGACAAAAACACATACTTTTTTGATTATTTTTCTTCTTTTCATTTTTTAATTTTTCTAAAGTATGTGAGTGTGTTTAAATAGCGTCAAAATACTTGTGAGCAATTAAGTATTTTTCCCATAAAAAATTATTTCCCACGTTGTAGCATCCAGCACCTTTTTATTTTATTTTATTATGTTCTTAGATAAAATCCAGCACTTTTTTTTTGAATAAAAAAATTCAGCACATTTATCTCTCGCATAATTGACCACAAATATTTTACGCTGCATTAGCCAACCACCAGTTGTTGCCCACTGCCCAGTTTCCATCTGTGACATGTATTATATACCATTATAGTATTTGTATGTGGATCGCAATACTGATTTGCATTTTTTTTTTAAATGAAAATATGCAAAAAGCATCTAATCAGAATATATAGATAAAAAAAGAAGTACAAAATAGAAAAGGGGACTATAAAAAGAATGATTTCTCCCAAATAAAAAATACTTGATTGCAAATGTTAGTAAGAAATTGATTCTCGTGTAATGTCGATTGTTAAAGACTTTTTTAATGGTGATTTATAAATATATTTGTAAATGTTTGTTGAGTTTTGAGGGTTACTCAAACTCAAGTGAATCTTGGAGTCCAACTCATCTAAAAAAAATTATCTCTACTTTTTTTTTACGATAAAAAAATTAATTAATTTATAATTTTAAAAATTGTTCTTAACCATATAAGAGAAAAAATATGCAAAGTATTAGTTAATTTCTTTTTTATGTTTACCCTCCAATTCTTAGAGGAAGAGGGTCTTGGTAATTTGGAGTTCGGACATGAAGTAAATATAGTTTGACTAAGAATTGTTTCTTCAGAAAATTAAACTCAAGTTGTCCTTTAGTGAAACTCTCTAACCACTTGAGTTCAATCACTTGATTAGTATCAGTTAAATTCTTCTTCTACTAATCTCAGTCGAAGAATTTGATTCATCACATTAACTTGTTAATTTACCAAACTTGTAGGTTAAAAGAACTTAATTGAGAGAACAAACTCTAATAAAGAAGAGATTAGCCCTTCATTAAATTTGTCCACACTTCTCACTTATATACTCCAATAAAGATACGTATTATCTCATAACATTCATTTGTTTTTTCTCTTAAAAGATGCTCATGATGAAGTACTATTAAACAATAGGCTACCCCACAAAGGACACAAGCCAACCAATAGGAATGTCCTTCCTTATTTATGTGTTGGCTCATCACTCTTCAATAAAGAGAAGATAGTGTGTTCTAATTACATCCCATAGGACATCCTTCCCTCACTCTCTATCTACTTTTTAACCATCAACACATCCAAAATAAGTGAGTGAGAGTGTTTCATCTTCCAAGTTCCAATACCAATAAACAAGGAACACACAAAAAGCCTAAACTACCTAAACACAAAACAAGAAGAAAAAAAATGGGAGTGATTAAATCAGCCATAGGAGATGCAATTCTAACATCAATATTTGTTTTCTTCATCTCAACATTAAGAATTCTCTCTACCAAAACATCTCTTTTTCTCAACCTTCAACCAGTTTCACTACCAGGCCTATTCATCACAACCATCCTAAACACAATCATTATCCTCACAATAAGCCTTATTGGAAGAATCTTAGGTGGTGCTAGCTTCAACCCTTCATCCACAATTTCCTTCTACACATTAGGACTAAGACCAGATTCATCTCTTCTATCTTTTGCCATAAGATTTCCTGCTCAAGCAATAGGTGGAGCTATTGGCATCAAATCCATCCTTCAAGTTATACCAATAGAATACAAAGACATGGTGAAAGGTCCATCTTTGAAGGTGGATTTGCATACAGGTGCTATTGCTGAAGGGGTTTTGACTTTTACTCATAACTTTGTTATTCTTCTTGTTATGCTTAAGGGTCCTAAAAATCCTTGGTTGAAGGTTTATTTGCTTTCTGTGGCTACTTTGGTTTTGGTTATTATAGGTTCTGGTTACACAGGACCTTCTATGAACCCTGCTAATGCATTTGGTTGGGCTTATATGAACAATAAGCACAATACTTGGGAGCAATTTTATGTTTTTTGGATATGTCCTTTAATTGGTGCTAGTTCTGCTGCTATGGTTTATCGTTTTCTATTTATGTCACCGGTTAAGGAGAAGAAAGCTTGAGTTGATGGACATAGTTCTAAATTGCGGTCCACAAACACAGTTATGGGCGTGTTACAAAGGTTTTAGAGGTCTCTGCAACAACTTTTCAATTGCAGTGACTAAATAATTTGCTGTATTTTGCAGCAATATCAAAGTTCGCAGCGTAACTGCATAATTTAGAACCAACAAAGTGTAAACTAGTTAAGATTCTACACTTGAATTGTTGTGATATTATTTTTTTTCTTCCTCCTATCCTCTCTTCATCACTTTTAAGTTTTTGTTAATTTTGGAACTGTTTGCTTAGTGATTAGTAGGAGACAAATGGATGGGGATAATTGACATTGATTTGATTTATATGCCGATAGATTGCTTAACTTCATGAATTTACAATTGTTAACCGCATAATGATTGTATTTTTTTCTTCACGGATTTACAATCGTTAAGGGCATAACGATTGTATTTTTTCATTGAGAGAAACATAATTATTTAGATTTTTAAATGTGACAATTTTTTTTTGACAAAAAATGTGTGACATGTTCTAACTTCTAATAAAAATTTATAAAACCTCGGGAACAAGACATTAAGAGGTGAGTTTTCCACCCAAATATCCTTCCAAAAACTATTATGATGGACATTTCCTACTTTCCTTAAAACTTCTTCATTAAACCAATTTGAACCCATCACCTCCTCTAAAGACATCAAATCCTTCCACCACCTTGACGCTCACCTAGGCCAAATAACTTCCTTCACTTCCACCAAATTTCCAATATTATCCCCATATTTAATTTTTAGCACCTTCTTCCATAAAAGGGTTATTATATTGGATCAACTCTCACCTCCATTTCGCTAAAAGACTCAAATCCATCACATTCATGTCTTTCACTCCTAATCCCCCCCTCACATTCATGTCTTTCCCGCTGGATCCTAATTATTCTCTTCAACACCTTAGTCGGCATTCTCATAAAAGGAAAACAGAAAATGGGGATTGAACTCAACACCTAGTTATGAAGCATAATCCTCCCACCTAGACTCACGTATTTGTTTCTCCAAGAAGTCAACCTCCTATGTAATGGCTCCAATAAAGGTTCTCAAGTGGATAATTTCCTAAGATTTGCACACACTGGAAGCCCCAAATAAATAAAAGGGATTTAGCCAATTACAATTCAAAAAATTGCACACCATCTCCGAAAACATCGTTGAAATATTTACCCTGATCACACAACTCTTAAAAATGAACTTTCAAACCCGACACCAACTCAAAAACACTTAACAAGACCTTCAAAATCCAAAGGTTTTCCACCCTTGTTTCTCCAATACAAAGAGAGTCATCGACATAGTGAAGATGCAAAATCGATGTTCAAGCACTATTTATCTAAAAAGCCTTTTAACATATTTTGATTCACCATATTTTGTATCAAACCACTAAAACTGTTGACTACTAGAAGAAACAAAAAATGTGCCAACAAATCCTTTGTTTGAGGCCCATTTGAATATTTATCTCCTTCGCCGAGCTTCCAATGGCAAGAATTGACATATTACCGTCAAACACAATGGCCTTCATCCACCCCACCTATTTATCACACATCCCCGCCCTTCTCATCATACATTCCAAGAAACTCATATCAACAGAATCATATACCTTCTCAAAATTTACCTTAATAATTAACCATTCATGTTTTCTCCTTTTTGCCAAGTCCACCACCTCATTAACAACCATCACCCATCCACTAAATTATGGCCTTTTAAACACGTTGATTGAGACTTTGAAATAATTTCATTCATAACCTTTTGATAACCTTGCCGCCAAAACTTTGGATATTAACTAATATAAATTACCCAATAAAGTAATTTGGTGAAACTCTTTTTAGGAGAAATGGGATTTTAACTTTGGGATCAAAGTAACAAAATACAACAAAAGATTTTTTGAAAGCCTCTCATTTCCATGAAATTGATCAAACAAAATACGCACAACATTTTTTAAGAGATACCAAAAAAAAATTAAAAATGAAAAATTATATCCATCTAGGGTCCGAGCTCTTGTTTCTATCACAATCCTTCACTACCACTTCAATTTCCTCCATAGAAAAAGGAGCACTTAACTCTACATTTGCCTCATGAGAAAGCATATTAAAAAGGAACCTCATCAAACTTTGGCCTCTCCCGAAACATGCCTCCGAAAATACTCCACAACGACATTCCTTGCATCAGTTGGAGATTGCACCTAAACATTATCAACTTTAAGTGCCATAATGGAATTCCGTCTTGCTTTCGCCTTGACATATCTATGAAAGTATTTGAAATTTGCATCCCATTACTTAAGCCAAGAAGACCATGCCCGTTGGACCATTATGGCATCTTTAGTCTTCAAAATTCTCCACAACTCTTCAAACAACAATTTTCCAACCCCCACTTCTTGGTTATTTAAACCATCACCTTATCCCATTACATCTAGCTCCCCTATATCCCTCATTAACTTTACAAATATTACACTCATATTTCCATTCTCTACCTTACTCCAATTTTTCAACACCATTTTCAAATCTTTCATTTTTGACATCAACATTACACCCATCAACCCCGTAGCACTGTGATTTCTCCACACTTCTTCTCAAATAGAAAGAATCTACTTTAAACTTTAGAAAACAAACAACAATCAAAATTACAAAAACAACCTCATTTTAATTTTTGACGCTTATCCAAAATTTTATTTTTCAATTAATTTTTTTATGTATAAAAAAATCTTACACATTTTTATTTATTTTAAAATGTGACAAATTATCATTCTTCAACTTCGTTTTCTTTTTTATATATGTCATTATTATTTTTCACGTTATTTTCTGCATTCTACAAATGAGTCACTAAAAAATATCGTTAAAAGAAAAATTAACATATTTACAATATATCTGCAAATGAGTCATTATTATTTACATAGGACGATTTTTTTCACTAATCCATTAATTAATTTTTTTGTATATCTTCTAAATAAAAATTAACATATTTACAATATACTACTTATGATTTACCATACAAATTATACATGGGACAAACATACTTCATTAAAGAATTACTACAGGAAAAATAGAATAATTATAATATATATATATATATATATATCAATTAATCATTTTTTTACACTTCATTGTTTCCCGTCGATTTTATCTAAACGAATCACTAAAGAGTGGCGTTGAGGTGTAAAATTTGTATACGAGACATCTATTTGTCACTAATCAATTGATTAAATTTAGTTTTTATATCTTAAAAAAAAAGAATAATTATATTAATTATAATTTTATTATTAAAATCGTACACAAGACAAATGTCTACCACTGAAAAATTATTTAAAATAATTTTTTGAAGAAAAAAAATTACTTAAAATAATTGTTTATTTTTATATGATTTTTTTACATAAAAAGATAATAACTATAATATACCTTAATTGTACTTATTGCAAACTTTATTTTTTTTGCGTTCGCTTTCTTTAAATGACTAAAGAGTATGGTTGGAGCATATAATTTATACACGGGATAATTGTATATCACTAATCAATTAGTTAGATTTATTTTTTAAATATCTTCTAAATAAAAATGAAAATAATTACAATATATTAAATGATGACAGATCATCTTACGTTATTTTCAGCATATTTTCAGTCATTTTTATTTAGTTTTGATCCAAATTAAAGGAGTTTTAGAAAAATTGCCTCTGGTTTTTGGAATATTTTGTAATGTTTTCACCGAGTCATGTAATTCTAGTTTCCCGAAAACAAGCAGGCTCTTGGGTGTTTTTATCGTAATTCAAGGCAAAACCGTGCAAATCGGCAAAGCAAAATATCTTATGAGAATTTGAGAAGACAATGAATGAAGATTAAATTATATTCCAAGTCCCAAGATAGGTTCCATGGAAGAAAACACTAAAAAAAAGACCAAGAAAAGGCTATTACGCGCGAAAAAGTAGTTTTGTGGCCCCCGCGTGTGAGCTGCACGCCCCGAGTGTGCAAAAATGCACTAGCGGGCCCCAAGGTATGCTCCCATGCACGTTGCGCGTGCGATTCCTGGTTTTTCGTTGGGGGTTGGTGGAAAAAACCAGTTTTTCAGCTCAAACCCACATGGAAATCCGCCTTTAAATACAACTCTCATTCACAATTATCCATTCATAACGAAGAGGTTCAAGAGGAAGGCATGCGCTAGAAGCTTCAATGGAGAAGTCTCTTTCATCAACCTTAGTCTCTAGGGTATGTTTTATTTCTTTTGTAATTTGTCTTTAGTTACCATGAGTAACTAAACCTTATTGGGTAGGGTTCTAAGATTAACTTCTATTTTATTTGTTGGATTTATTTAATTTCAGTCTTTTTATTCAGAGTCCTCTTTAATTTTAATATGCAAAGATCTTAATTCATGTTTAGCTCGAAGAGGATAAAACCCCACAAACTCATCACTTAAATGAGTATCATTTAAGCAATCCCTGAATAACTTGATTGTTACGTAATTCCAACAAATATATAAAGGGTATTCGAACAATACTAACCACCGCTAACATTCTGCAATGAAAAACAAGTTACTATTTAACTCTCGCTCTGCGCAAACAGATTAAATTGCAAAACTCCCCCTTTTACTTTATTTATTTATCTTAATTGTTTTTATTTTCCGTTTTAGATAAGTAACACGAGTTTCTTACTTAGAACGACAATTCGCGTGCATAGATAGTCATTATCACTTTATTACTTGGTAAAAATTTGATACACTTGCCGAAATTGTCCATCAAATTTTTGGCATCGTTGCCAAGGATTGTTGATATTTTCGATAAAGACAATTTGTTTTACTTATTCGTATCTGTTTTTATTTTTCCGTTTATTATTATTATTATATAAAAACACCAAAAATAAATTTATCTATTAGTAGTTTAATTTTCTTTTTCTTTTTAGTAGTTACTAACCGTAGAATTTTTCCATTTTAGAGTAGTTTTTCTTTTTATTTTCTTTCATTTTGATTTCTTTTCTTTCTTTTCGATTTTCTTTTGTTACTAGGACTAACCCCTTTTTATTTTCTTTTCTTTAGGTACTAAATTTTTTAGGAAAATAATATTTAAAGCGAAAAGCAGTATCCCCAATGTTTCAAGACAAATGTGGCATGTATGCCACTCATCCACTGTTTTATGATTTCCATCATTGTCTCTCCCACCTCCCATTGTTTCTCTCAAAACTGCTTTTTATTGGTCTGTTTTCGTTTGTGATCGATTCGAGATCATTCCTCTCGCTGTGAATAGCATTGCTGAAATTTTTATTTTACTTTATATTCTTGGGTCTAGTTTTTTTAGGTAATAATTAAATGTAGTATTTTTTTTTAACAAGTCAAAATGAGATATATATAAACAAAATATTATGTTCTCTAGCACAAGGAGTGCTGAAAGAAACAGAACAAAATTACAACATCCAATCCACAAAATCAATTATGAGGTAAACAATGGTCAACCAATCCCCAAACAAGCAAGGGGTTGCTACCACCACATATGGTAACCGAATGGAAAACATACATTTTTAGCTTTCAGCCACGAAAGTTAAATGTAGTATTTTTATTAGGAGTCGTAATAATAATAACTACTAGTATTAAATTAAGTCTAAAAATAACTTAGGTAGTTTTTCAGGAGTAATCTTTAATTATTAGGATTAATATAAATAGGATAGGACATGATTAGGATTAGGATTAATAGTCAGTACTCCCTCCGTCCCGCAATACTTGACCTACTTGGCCATTTCAAATATATTAAGAAAAGTGTAAAGATGAAAGAAAGAGAATGATATTTTTACTGAATTACCCTTATTATTATTTTTAAACTTTCACTTTTAAGTAATGATTACTTTCTTTGTTCCACTACAAACTTTTACATGGAGACTACAAAAAGTATTTATAAGGACAATATTTTTTTCCAAACAGGTCAAGTATTGTGGGACGGAGGGAGTAATAATTAGTCGTAGCATAAAGTCTTATTATAGTAGGAATAGGTAGTCATTATTATATTAAGTAGGGTGAAACATATTTGGATTAATACATCACCCGGTCCCTTAACTTATATTAATTTTTCAGTTTGTTCCTTTAACTATAAAGTGTTTCAATTTAGTCCCATAAATCTTCTGTCGTCTACTATTTTGATCATTTCTGTAATTTTTTTAATGTATATTATTCTTGATATCATTTTAACCACTTGATTGCAGGTCTATAGTATTTAAGAGTGAACCACCAAAACTTAATTTTTACAGTTTTCTTCATCTTCTCAAAAATGCATCATCATCATCTCATCTCATCTCATCATATCAACAACACCTTTAACCTTCATAAAAAAAAACCCATAGAAATTTATCAACAATAATCAACACAAAATCATCACCATCTCGTCACTAGACCTTCAATTTATTAAATCCAGAAATCATCAATGTTGGAACAAAATGTGTTTAACAATACCCTTTGAGTTTTGATGATAACAAGGTATTAAAAATTGTCAATTGGATTGTTAATATTTGTTCAAGTGTGCAGGACCATAGACAAAAATTTAGTGTCTCTTTTAAAACACAGGAATTGAAGAACAAATGAGAGCAATGGAATTAACAAGAAGGAAGCTTGAAGCATCTGAAGAGAAGTGGTTCTAAAGACAAGAAGTTATGAAGACAAGAGGTCCAGAAGAAGATAACGTCATCAGAAGCACTCTCCTCATCAGAAGCTAGTTCACTAGAAGCCGACGTCATCAGAAGTTCTGAAGATCATCAGAAGCTGAAAGATTGAAGAATCTCAAATGTTGTTCAAATGATGATTTAATCACGTCTATCATAGCAGAAGACCAGAAGAATGTAGCAACAGCTAATTCAAAAGGATTTGAAGACATTGGATGCTTATTCTTTGGAGAACGTTGAAAAAGGACAATTGTACGAAGTGTACAACCACTATCTCCACAGCTCTGTCTTTGTGTCTGCTAGTATAAGAACAACAGCTGTGACTGCACCAATGTTCCTCCATTCTTGGAATGGATTTGAAATTGCTCCTTCATATGACAATAATCAAATCAGGCAACAGATCATTGGTGATTTGATCAAGTTTTAAACGACTCTTTTTGATGTGTTGGCAATATACAACGTCTCTTTCACACCTCTATATAAAGGAGTGAAGACATAGAGAATTGTAAGACTCATACAACAAGTTACAAGTGCCAAAACTCTGTTGAAATTACTCCTCATCAAAGTTCACTTAGAATTTCTTAACCACTTCTATATCTTAGAAATTCTATTGTCTTAAAAAGGTCTGTATCTGATTTATATTGTGAACACCACTGGTTGTATATCAAGTGTTCAACCTCAAACAAATTCCTTTGTAATTTTGTTTGAATAGAAGTCGCTTGCAGTTGTGCTTGAGCATAGGAAGTCTCTTGATTTAGATCTTGAGCATAGGAAGTCTCTTGATTAAGTTCTTGAGCATAGGAAATTTCTTGCAGTTGTGCTTGAGTAGTTTGAAGTCTCTTGCTAGTTTTAGCAGTGAGCAGTTATAATCAGATATTACATTTTTAGTGAACTCTCCTTGGAAATGCAAGGGGGATAAGACTACTTCTGGTTTGTGGAAGGAACCTGTATAATTGATTTGTGTCGTTCCTCTCTCTCTCTCTCTGTTTTTATCCGCTGCATTTAGATTCTGAACATGACTTCAGAAGCTGAATTCTATCTGCTTCTGAACAGTGACTTCAATAGGAGAGAACGAAGAAAAACCTAACACAATTCAACCCCGCCCCCTTGTGTTTTTCTCACATTTAATTGGTATCTAGAGTCTTGGTCTGTTGTCTTAACACTTAACAGTGTAATAGAAAATGATCTGAGAAAAACATGTCTGGTGAAGACTCCACTTCTGGTCAGAACAACAATGTTGTGCCATATGATTATGGTAATAAGAAAGCTGACTCTGGTAAAGTTCCAAAGTTTAATGGAGATCCTGAAGAATTTCCTTGGTGGAAAACCAACTTCTACAGTTATGTCATTAGTTTAGATGAAGAACTGTGAGATATTCTTGAGGATGGTGTTGATGACTTGGTACTTGATGAAGAAGGATCTGCTTTTGATAGAAAGAAACATACTCCTGCTTAAAGGAAACTCTACAAGAAGCATCACACGATCAGAGGATCACTTGTTACTGTTATACCTAAAGCAGAGTATATAAAAATGAGTGACAAATCTACTGCAAAGACAATGTTTGCTTCTCTCTGTGCAAACTATGAAGTTAGAAAGAAAGTAAGAGAAGCAAAAGTTCTTATGCTTGTTCATTAGTATGAGTTATTCAAGATTAAAGATGATGAAAGTATTGAGCAAATGTACCCAAGATTTCAAACTCTAGTCTCTGAACTTCAAATACTGAAGAAAAGCTATGTAGCTTCTAATCATGTGAGCAAGATACTAAGAAACTTACCTGCTAGATGGAGACCTAAAGTTACTGCTATTGAGGAAGCTAAGGATTTAAACACTTTAAGTGTTGAAGATCTTATAAGCTCTCTCAAAGTTCATGAAATAGGTCTAAATGATCATGAGCTTGCTAAGATGAACAAATCTATTGCTCTGCCATCTAAAGGGAAGTCATCAAAAGCTCTTAAAGTTATTGAATCTCAGGAAGAATCACTTGATGGAGATTCTGATGAAGATCCTACTGAGAAGATGGCTATGCTCTCCAACAAGCTTGAGTATCTGGCAAGGAATAATAGGAAGTTTTTGAGCAAGAGAGATGGTTACAAAAGCTTCAAGAAGGAAGATCAGAAGGGTTGCTTCAACTGTAAGAAGCATGGACACTTCATTGTTGATTGCCTTGATCTTCAGAAGGAAAAATCAAAGGACAAGTCAAAGAAATCAAGCTTCAACTCAAGAAAATTCAGGAAGCAGATTCAGAAGAGTTTAATGGCAACCTGGGAAGATTTAGACAGTGAATCTAGGTCTGAAAAGGAAGAAGTTTGAGATGAAGCAAATGTAGCTGTGAGGTTAGTAGCTACATTGACACCAGAAGCTGAACCTGACTCAGACTTTAAAGATGAAAATGAGGTATACTCTAAAATTCCCAAAGAAGAACTTGTTGAGTCTCTCAAAGAGCTCCTTACACATTTTGAACTTAGAACCAATGAGTTGAAATATTTAAAAGAAAAATATGTTGATTTAATGAAACAACAAGAATCAACTCTATTGGATCTAAAAGCTTCTGAAGAAGGACTTAGAGGGTTTGATTTCATTTGTAAAACTTATGAAGAAAAACTCAAGCATCTTTGTCAGAAGATACAAGAAAAGTGTAATGGAAAATCCTTAAGTAAACATGAAATTGCTCTTGAAGATTTTATTATGTCTGGTATTGGTAGAAGCAAAGTGGCTTCTATGATTTATAGAATTTACAGAAACAATAGCAAGGGGATTGGATTTTCAGAAGAAAAACCTAATGAAATCAGTCTTAAAGCATGTTGTGAATCCATCAAGGAAGGGTTGAAAACCTTCTTTGTACCTGAAGGTGCTAAGTTTGAAATTGTGGTTCAGCCTGAACCTAAAGCTTCCTGTTCTAAGACTAAGAATATTTCAAAGTCAAAGAACTCTAAGCCTAAGGCAATGACAAACTTTGATTCTAAAACTTCAAAGATCAAGATTCTGAAGAGATCAGAACCTGTTCCTCAGAGTCTGTTGAAACAAGAGTCTGGTATCTTTAAAGTCTAAGTTTCAGAAGAATAAAATAGTTGTTGCTTCTTGGGAATCAAAACCAAAAGGTGTTAAACCTAAGGTATATGTTAATCAGAAGCTATCAAACTCACAACACAAGGTACAAGAAGTGAAGAGTAAAACTTCTACTACTAACCTCAAAGGACCCATAAAACAATGGGTACCAAAATCTGAAATTGTCAATACTGCAGATACGTCTAAGAGCAAAGGAAAAACAAAAATCATGGTACCTAGACAGTGGTTGCTCAAGACATATGACAGGAGAGAAGTCTAAGTTCCTCACCCTCACAATGAAAGAAGGAGGAAATGTGAAGTTTGGAGGTAACCAATCTGGCAAGATCATTGGTACAGGAACTATTGGTAACTCCTCTATCTCTATTAATAATGTGTGGTTGGTAGATGGTCTTGAACATAACCAATTGAGTATAAGTCAGTTTTGTGACAATGGTTATAATGTAATGTTTAATAAGACCAACTGCATAGTAGTTAACAAGGATGACAACTCCATAATATTCAAGGGATAGAGGATAGAGAATGTCTATAAAATCAACTTCTCTGAACTGGTTGATCAGAAGGTAGTTTGCCTTTTATCAATGAATGATAAGAAATGGGTGTGGCACAGAAGGTTGGGACATGCTAACTGGAGATTAATCTCTAAGCTTAGTAAGTTACAACTTGTCAAAGGCTTAGAAAGGGAAGATTGTGAAATCATCTTTTAAAACAAAAGGCATTATCTCAACCTCCAGACCCTTAGAATTACTCCACATTGATTTATTTGGACCAGTTAACACTGCATCCTTATATGGAAGTAAATATTGATTAGTCATTGTTGATGATTACAACAGATGGACTTGGGTAAAATTCCTGAGAAGTAAGGATAATGCTTATGATGTATTCAGTAACTTCTGCACTCAAATACAGTCTAAAAAAGAAATGAAGATTTTAAAAGTAAGAAGTGATCATGGTGGAGAATTTGAAAATGAGC
>Ga0228710_1008693_pt1 | contig 14444 bp, 8 predicted proteins | sample MedpolnodulmetaG_FD_177995 | JGI IMG/M metagenome (GOLD analysis project Ga0228710, IMG submission 177995) | Root nodule microbial communities from Medicago polymorpha collected in Santa Monica, California, United States - pink nodules | ecosystem: Host-associated > Plants > Roots > Nodule...
ACTTCAACAAAAGCTTTTCTTGTATATTGATTGACTACTTCAACTTTAAATTTCACTTTTCACGTATGATTATGTTTGGGATGGTGAATTTGATTGAATTTGAAATGGAATTAGGGTTTAGAAAAAGAGTTCAGATTTTTGTGTGAAAAGGAATTAATTGATTTGTAATGGTTTGATTCGGTTAGGTTCGTAACAATTAATTACGGTTAACAACGGGTGAAACCATTGCAGGATATGATTGAATGTGAGCAGTTCTACATGTTCTCTCTTTTAATTTAAATAAATCTGAACCACTTATTTAATCAATTGGTGTTTTTCTCGTGGTTCACCGGTGAGGAACCTAATTGGACCCTCACCCTAGAATCCACCCTAAGTGTATAATATATTTTTTGAAGAATGATGCACATATAATATTTAAAAAATAAAGTCTTTTAAGCAAAATTGAAAAGGTAAGTAGCATTAATTAATAGTACAAAGATAGTTAGTTCCTAGGTGTTTACTTTTACGATTAAGAATAATAAAAGAAAGATAAAATTTTGCTAAGTTTTAAATGGGACCCTTAAATGTCAAATAAAGTTGAAAACATAACCCTATTTTTTTTATGTTGTAGACTTGTAGCCTCCTCCCTTACTTGTACTGCTGCCGCCTCCTCCCTTACTCAAGCTGAAGGTTCCATTCTGAGCCTCCTTCAAACACTTGGCCTTAGCCTGGCACCCATAACAGCAATCTCCAACTGTTCTAACGAAAAAGCCTTCTGTTATCTCTAAATCAAAATCTACATTCATCCAAATAAGCAGATCTCAAATTAAAAAGCACATATTAGATCTAAAATTTCCATCATGTTCATGCCTTCTTCATCTTCTTCCCTTCCGTGTCGGATCTCTCTGTTCAATGATTTTTTTTCCTTCAGTTTTTCTGGTTTTTTCGTTGACCCGGTCCGGTTCACCAAACCGGCCGAGTCACCGGTTTTCACCGGTTTTTAGCGAGTCATACCGGTTTTGACTGGTTCAACTGCATGTCCGATCCAATAAGCAGACCGAACCGGTCACGTCCTCGGTTCACAGTTCAACCGGTCGGACCGGCCGGTCCGGTCCGAGTTTTAAAACTATGCTAATATGAGTGACTTGATTTTTTTAAATACAAATTCTCTTACATTTAAATTGAAATTAATTTGTCTCCCTGAGCATTAACTCAGTTAGCAGAGACGATGTACTATTATATGTAGAGGTCGCGGTTCGAACCCCGGACACCTCACGTATTCATTTTTTTTTTTTTTTAAGGAACCTCACTTATTCATCTTAAAAGGTGAATTCTAACCACTAGACTACTTGATAAAAAATAGGGTTAATTAAGTTTTTAGTCCCTATAAATATTCACAGTTTTGTTTTTAGTCCCTATAAAATAAAATCACACTTTTTAGTCCTTGTGACATTTTCCTTAAGCATTTTAGGGACCAAAAATGTTGATGAAATTTTTTTACAGGGACTAAAAATGCTGATGGAAAATTTTTATAGGGACTAAAAATGCTGATGGAAAATTTTATAACGACTAAATAGTGTGATTTTATTTTATAGGGATTAAAAACAAAATTCTGAATATTTATAGGGACCATTTACTTAATTAACCCTAAAAAATAATAAAATTAACTCAAATTTCAAAAGCAACTTATAATATAAGGATATAACTTTTTGAGGCAATAACATAAGACAATGGATTATTTGTAGACTTTTTCTTTTAAATAAGATTATTTTCATACTTTGGATTTCCCAAAGTCAAAATTTCGTATAATTTCTGCATCTAGACAAAAGTTTTGGTGTCACGGTATATCATAAGACACTTACACACAATATTTTTTTACTCGTACCACAAACTTTTACGTTAATACATAAATATTTAGGATACTCAAATGTAGAGAATCCAAATCTATGATTTTCATATTATATGTTCGATAGATGACAATATAAAGAAATTTGATATTAACTCTACTAAAAAATGGTTGGTTTAAATTATAAGGGACTTAAGGCTTCTTAAACAAATGATCAAATATTTGATTATTGATTATTGTGTATGAAAGAACCCGATTGACGATGAAAAATTCATCTTATTTGTCCAACAATTTTTTTGACAAACATTAGTCACTAATAAATGACATCATGTACTTCATATAATCGTACGTATTTAGTTATATAAAAATTAAAAATTAAAAAAAGACATTACTTGTGAAGAAAGGTAATAACACAGCCATAAACACAGGCAAAATTAACGTATTTGATGAGGTGAATGAGTTTGGGGATAGGGTGTTGCGACAAGTGGCTGCTTATGAATGAAATATTAAAAGAGCTCTCTACAGTTTTCTTAATAGATGTGTTGTACGTCCATGAAATTGATATTGTCCCCTGCATTTTGTTTCTTCTCCAACTCCATTGATTGCTATTTCTTTAAAAAAGTTTAACTTTTATGCATTGTGTATGTCAAAAGTTTTTTTTAGGAAATAGTCTAGTGGATAGAAATTCAACTTTAAGATGAATAAAATGAAAAATTTGAAATTCAAACTCTAATCTTATAAAAAAATTGCTGATTCAAAAAAAAAATCTTATATAAATTATGTGATGTCACTACTAACTTGTGTATAAAGTTTTATACTGCCAACACATTATAATTAATCAAGTATAATTTTAAAAGTGGTAACTTTTAAAATATAATTGATTCACAATGTAAAAACTGTTACACTGTGCATATAACTTTTAAACTTCTTCATAATCTATTACCGATAAGGGAAATCTAATAATCTTTCAATAAGACAATATTATATCTGAGAAAGACTACAAAAGCCCTATCTATTAGGCAGACAAGTATATCTCATTCAATTAGGAGGATGTCACTCTTGAGTGTTTTATTGCCCAAAAGAAACTTAAATTATAAATGAAAGTCCAAATTCAGGGGCCACCCCACTTTATAATGGGTAGCACTTTGGTGACATTGAGGTGCCAATGTCATGTGACATTGGCCAACCACAATATCACAAGTGTGCAAAATGACAAAAAAACCATGATTTTCTCATCTCTCACTAATAAGCATATTTTATCATTTTACACACTTGTGGCATTGTGGTTGGTCAATGTCACATGACATTGGCACCCCTTTACAATAGAGAGTAGAGACTACTCAGTCCAATTATGATTTGATAGAATAAAATGTATTAGGCGAAACTCATAAAATACCGAGTCTCAATGAGTTTAACTCAGCTAATAGGACCTTACATTATATATATATATATATATATATATATATGGGTCGACGTTTGAACCCCGACATCCTCATTATTCACTTTAAAATGTGAATTCCTAGTCACTAAATTACTTGATGAAAAAATTGAGTGCTTAGAAATATGATGAGAGATTTTGAAATTACAAAGAAAATTTATGTTTAAGTTGATGAAATGCGTATCCAAACATAAATTAAATGACTATCCAAACATGATGAAATGTTGAGAAATGCGAGGAAGACGATGAAATGTGTATCCAAACATGAATTAAATGTTGAGAAATGAAAAATTGTAACCTCAATTTATTTATAAATTATTCATGCAGTTTTTTATCATCTTAACTATACTTTTTTTGAGGAATCATCTTAGTTATACTTGAGCTTATTAGATGCAAATTTTAGGCACATCAAATTTTATGTGAACCTGGACCACCGACATTAACATAAAATAACATTGGTGATGATTTTCCTATGTATCTGTGTACAACGTCAACTACCTTGTTATAGCAAACATTATTAAATTCTTAAAATTTTGGATTATTTTTATTTTAGTTGCTTGTGTCATGGCAAAGTAGGTCGCTAAATTGGCGTTGGTAACGTACGCATCAAGAAAAAGAGGCATACATACGTGTACTATACTACCCAAAAATTGAATTATAGGTACTTGTAATTTATCATTAAAATGTTAATTACGAAGTTTAAAATTAATAAAAGTGTGATATTTGTGTTTAGAACGAGACATGCCTATCTTCTAACGCTAGCTGAAAAATTCATATTTGCTAGTATTGACTAGCACTAGCAGCATGTGATGATCAATGAGTTGTATATATCATTGCTACTTGCTTGCCAGCACTATCAAGTCCTCTACAGTGATTACAAGCAAGTTTCTGCATCAGATTTTACCTTTTTAGGCATAGAATTATGAGTGTACGTGCTGACTTTGTGATGCCTTTATTTATACAGCTGAAACTATACACCAGTTAGATTTGAGTAAATTGTCATTTCAATTATTATAATTGAATTGGATAATTTAATTTCTCAAATTTATAAAATTATAATTTAGCTTTAAATTAAGGGAGTCCCTAATATGGACCCCAAATTAAAAGGACCATGGGTGAACCTCAACAAATGACCTATAAGAGCCGGTTATCTTTTTTTGGGAAATAAAATTACTCAAAAAACCTTTCATCTTTTCAAACACTCAAAAATCAAAATCCAAACTCATCTCTCAATTCCTCCATCTTCCACTGTCATGACTCATTCCTTATTCCTGTGAAATTAAAAGTTACATCGGAAACTCTCTTCCTCTTTGTTGTAAGGATTCAAACTCTTCACTTCCACTTTGTCTCTACTCCTGAGGAATAAAGAACAGAACTTGTTCTTTTTGGTGCATTAACAGAACTTTATTGGAGTCTATTGGATTAGGAACTGTTTTAGGAACAAAAAGCTCCACTTTTGTTTCAACAACAACGGCATGGGAAAGGTTTTTCAAGCTTCAATTTTTCAAGACTAGATCTTAATTAAGAAAATTTATAATGGTTGTCTTTCTCATTTTTTTTTTTTATCGAAGATTAGTAAATCACATCCTGAATAATGGATTAAGATTTACAACTTTAACAAAAAAAAGATCGAATACTTTAATATTTCCCATCAATAAATTTCCTATAGAAGAAAGGAGTTTTTCCTAGAAAAAACAATAACTGTGACTTGCTGGTGTAGGTCATTTGTTGAGGTTCATCCATGGTCCCTTTAAATTAATTAGGAGCTCTAAACTTGTTTGGGTTTAAGGGCATGTTTGATTTGGTTTATTTGAACATGTCTATTAGTATAAACATTTGTGAAACTGTGTTTGCGTGAATTTATCGAAGCAACTTATGAAATGTTCATAAGTTGTTTTAAGCCTATTTTCATTAGTTCTCCAAGATAATTACAAAAACAACTTTAGCTTATACAAAAATAGTTTAACTATATTTTATCTTTTGTTATAAACATAACTTATACATGAGTGTTTATCATGATAACCGCTTATGTTATATAAGCTGTGAAACATGTCATAACTGACAATCAAATAATGCACAAGTCTTACAATTTAAAGAGTTCTTTAATTTAGGAAATTAAATTGTTATTTTGTAAAACTGAGAGACTTAATAATTTATTCTCATATTTTTTATTCTTATGAAATCAAAATTAAAATTTTGCACCCGTAGACTCAGAGTTATGGATACGCCACTGGATGTGAGGCGTTCACTGAAAGGTGGTATGAATTTGAGCAACTTTTGGAATAAACATACTAGCTAGCTTTCTATCCCTATTAATATTGAAAGGTGCGAGTCCCCCCTTATTGGTTTGTTTGCATGAGAAAAAAAGTGAAAGGGGGAGAAGCTAAGAGGAAAGATGTTCAAAGAATGAAAATGAGAGGAAAGTGGGATGATTTTATTCAAGAGACTTGCTAACAATGGCACTAGTTAAAGAAACCAAAAATAGTAGTTTTACATTAAACGGACTAACTATTCTAGGGACTTTGTTATTTTGAAACAAAACAAAATCAGTAAAGAAATGCCTTATTATTATACATTCACAATAGGGCTTACTCCAACAGTGAAAAAAATTAAATTTTCTTCTTTTTACCTCAAAAACTTTTTACTGTGGGTAAAAAGAATCTTCTTGGGGTTTAAAAAGAACCAAATTTAGATTTAACTCAAGGGTTGATGATGTCTTTTCCCCCAAGAAGGCTAGTCACTATTTACCCCAAGGTTGATCACTTTTTACCCCCAAGAAGGTAAAAAGAAAATAAGTGGATTTAGTGAATTCGAATAAATGTATCAATTATTGTATGAATTATATTAATAAAATGAAATGTTGTTATATGTATTAATTTTGTTCATTTCTTTTTATTTATATTTTCTTTTATTTTCTGATTTTTTATTTAATAAATAAATTCGAATAAATGCTAATTTAGTTTATTTCTTTTTATTTATTTTATATTTGTATTTATTTAATGAATAAATTCGAATAAATATTTATTTTATGTGAATAAATAAATTAGAATAACATGGATCAATAAATCAATCAAAAGTTATTGAATTGCAACGCGCCGCCTCCCTCTCTTATTGGTCACGATGTAGACGACGGTGGTGGTGGTGGTGTGACGATGGTTCAACTGTCCACACCACCTCTCGACCTGATCTTCCGACAGTGGTTCATCGGAAGTGCGGGTTTTCAGGCGCGTCTGTTTTGTCCGGCGGCTGCGCCGGTGGTTTGAGTTTGCTCAAATTGCGTCGCCGTGACTGTTTTCTGGTTTGTTCTTCCTTAAGCTTGCCGGAATTCTGGATTGGGTTGCTTTTTCGTTTCAAGGGAATCTAGACCAGTTTTGAGTAAGCCGTGACGTTCTGCGTTTCTTTTTGATGCGGATCAGTTTTTTCAAAACCACCATCGGCTCTACCGCGGTGGTCATCTCTTGGTAAAACCGATGCAGCCAGTCTATGGTTGTTGTCGTGGTTGAAAACCGTCCTATTCTATTCCTAAAGGTGGTCAAGGCTCGGATGGCTGTTACTCACATCCACTTCGTTGTTCCTTCAACTTCGGGTTGTGATTCAGACTGTCGTGCTCCAAAGGGCGATGGCTTTGTAATCGTGGCCTGCTTCAGTCGTAAACTTGCTGTGGTTTTTGTCGTAGTAAGTGGTGTGTACATGAAGTTGGGTAGTTTCCGTGTTGGCGGACAATTTCATTTACCAGTGTTGTTACAAAGGAACGATTTTTGCTATTGTTCGTAATTGTTAGGCTTGAAAAAGCATTGATGCCTGCTGTGATTGTTGCAATTGTTGCTAATAGGGGGTTGTTGGAACGTGAATTTGATCGTGTTGGCGGTCAATTCATTCGCCTTATTGAGAAGAGAAGACTCATCTTGGTCTGATGCTCGTCGACCTTTGTGGATCTTAAAAATCCGTTTTGATAATTGTTGGTTCATAATATTTGGAGTACGGATTGTTTTGGACTCGAAATAGTCGTCAATGCTTGTTGCGGATAGTGCAGGGAGTTGGTGGTACGTGATCTGCTCTGTGTTGACAGTCGGTTCATTCACCAGCTTATAGACCCGGTTGGGGCTGGCAAACATCATTTGTTAGAGTTAACTAGGGTAGAATCGAGTGTATTGTTGTTCTTGGTTGTATTTCTCATTAGGGTTGACACACTTGGATTCACTGGGTCAGGTTTTATGTCACCCCAGTTTTATGTATTTTTTCCTTTTTTTAATAATATATATGAGTATTTGACAAACGTAGGGTTAGAGTGGAGTGTGAGACGTCCTCTATTCCTTACATGTCATTTTGCTCAGGCCTTATCAAAAAAAAATTAGAATAACATAAATAAATAAATTAGAATAAAGTGAATAAATAAATTAGAATGAAGTGAACAAATAAATTAGAATAAAGTAAATAAATTAATTTGAATAAAGTAAATAAATTAATTAGAATAAAGTAAATAAATAAATTTGAATAAAAGTGAACAAATTAATTAGAATAAAGTAAATAAATAAATTTGAATAAAAGTGAACAAATTAATTAGAATAAATTTTACACTTGTGTTACTTAACTAGTGCAACTTTAGTTAAGTTACGCAGAATTAATTACTTGCATTACTTAGCTAACACATGGGTATTTTCGACATTTCAGTTGGGTGCGAGTAAAACTTGTTGGGAGAAGATCAGAATTCAATGTATAAATGTTACACTCTCATATTTCATTCCTCACACTATATATACCATTATCAGGGGCGATGCTATGTATGAGTATGAGGTAGCTTTGGCTACCCCAAAGTATATTTTTTATTTGAATAAGTTATTACATTTGATAATTAGCTGCCCCAAAAAAATATGATTTCGCTACCACAAATTATTTTACTTGTCAAAAACTAATAGAAACAAGAAAGTTAATGATATTTACTTGTTTGATAGCTTCACCGCTGACCATTATCCATACAAAGTTAAGGAAAAATATTTTGTATAGCAACATCTCTACTCCAACTCAATCAAATATTAACTTGAGCATCAGGGTTCTTGCCCCACGTCCTATGGTGAGATGAAATGTTGTTCAAATTGTTTAATAACAACAACTCTCTGAAAACTTCAAATTTTCATCAACAATGGTCTGAGATTAGCTGCGCATCAACAACAAAACTATTCGTCGTTCGACACACTATAATTAGATTCCAATGACTATAAGAGGGTAAAAAAAAAGAGTAAACCACTAAATTGGTCCCTGTCTTTGTACCAAATTCTCAAATTGGTCTCTGACTCTATTAATAACTCAAAATGGTTCATGTCTTTGTCAAACGTTTCTCAGATTGGTTCCCGACTCTATTAGTTGTTTTGTATTTTAAGTCATTAACGTACCAAATAAGATCCAAAAGGCATTATGTCATTAACCACTAAATAATATCCAAAAGACATTGAGTCATTAACACTCAAAATACAAAACAACTAATAGAGTCACGGATCAATCTGAGAAATGTTTGACAAAGACAGTGACTATTTTGAGTTATTAATAGAATCAGGGATCAATTTAAGAATTTGGAACAAAGAGAGAGACCAATTTGATGGTTTACTCTTAAAAAAATTAATGCATCCCATGATAATTCTTGTACATTTTCAATCTCTTTTCCTGCCTTTTGTTATATATCACCTTTTATAGAAGGTTTTGTTTGTAATTTTATAGCAGCAGTCAAAAGACATTATGGCTAAAGTTAAACCGTGGCATATGAATGATAATGCACACCTCATCTCTTCTCTCATTTAATGTCCAGTAGTTGTAGAAGAGTGAAAAAAATTATGAATCCCACATATATATTTTTCTTTGAAAAGGAGGGAAAAAAGCACGTCACAATTTTTTTTTCAAGTTTGTCCTAAATCTATATCACATCTCACATTTTGTCGATTTTTTTGTCATTCTATATCATATTCCAAAAGACAACTAAAGTCAAACCATGATGAATGTGATCAATTTCCTAATTTAGTGTCTAGTAGTGGTAAGAGAATGTAAGATCATTTAGCATGCACAACATAGATGCTTTGTCTTTGGAGCTATAAACAAGATCGATCATGATAGTTCTCTTGAGGTAGCCAAGTAACCTACATGCAGTATGAGGGAACGTAATAGAGAACCTAGTCCTAGGTTGCAAGGGCCAACCTTTTTCCCTGTTAAGAAGGTGATGTTTCCAAGAGGCCAACCTAGTTTTCGTCTTCTTAATGATAAGATTAAAGTCTTTTTCCCTTGCAATTTGAATTGGTGCATGTCAGTTTCCATTACTAACAGCTTCACATATAAAGAGGAAAGCTTTTTCATGCGTAAGATGAATAGATACGAATGACTAGGTCTTCTGGTCTGAGACCACGAATGGGTTTGAAAGTGGTCCTCTTGTAACTGTTATAGAGGATGGAAAAATAGGAGAAGGTAACAGAATACATGATGAGTTTTATGGTTGATGGGGTAAATCCAAATTCAAAGATATGGTCCTTAAGGAAGTCCCAGTTGAAGTTGTCAAAAGATTTAAGTAAAATTTGAAAGCAACGTCATTATTATTATTATTATTCTTTGACTTCTGTATGTGAAGTATTTCCTGCAAAACAATAACATTGTAAGAAGTACCCTACCTGATAGAAAATTGCTTTGATGGAGGCCAATAATAATGTCAAGGAGGAGCCGGAGGCGATTAATAAGGACTTTGTTTATGATTTTGTAAACAATATTGATGCAAATGCTAATTGGGTGTAGGTCCTTAAAGGCGGAGGGTGGGAATGTCAACTTTAGGTATGAGGGTATTAGAGTTAGATGGATCAAAGTAACCTTAGGAAAAGACATTATTTTTTGAACAAGAGGAAAAGACATTATTAACCAAGTTAAAGATGTCATCGCTCATAATGTGCCAATATTTCTTAAAGAATATGCATTGGAAGCCATCGAGTTATGGAGCTTTGAAAGGATTCATCGAGTTCTTTTGTAATGGGGTTGATGAGGGATGAAAGGTTGTCTAAGTCAATGCGGAGTTGAGTGGTCGAGGCGAAATTGTTTCTTTGGTAGCTGGGGGGCTCTAGAAGATAGCCTTGAAGTTGTTTGAGCTTCTTGTTGGATAATAGAGTTGTCGAATGTCCAAAGACCATATATATTTTAGAAGCCATGTTGTGATAATTTTTGTTCCTTTGGCGACCAATAATAGTTTGGGTGTATGAGAATGGACTATTTTTTGTCTCCAAGTATAACTCATTGATCATGAGACTTTTGGTACCAGTGAACTTCCTCTTGAAAGGATATGTAAAAAGGAATCGACTCTCTCAAGATAACGCAGGAACCATTTAACCCTAGCTTCAACATGTTTCTTTCTTTGGAAAATGTTGCTGAAGATGTTATGGTTGATAGTGATTGAATATTGATCTTTAACCTGACATAAAGCGGATATAGAGTTGTTATTTGAAGACATCCAAGCATGCTAGATCTGGACATAGTGAAGGTAATTGATAAGGTTTCAAAATTAATGAAATTAGTAGTGACAATTGATGAAATTTATTTAATTAACAATTAATATTCCTCTTGAATGACCAATTGCATCAACACCACGAACGAGGGGAGTAACCAATTTGACTCTGGAAGGTGGATATCTATAGAAAGAAACATGAGTTTGAATGATAATTAGGAAAGTATGATGGTACTTTATTATGACATGTTGTTTGGTATACTTATGTTTATAGACAGATGTAATATTAATTGTAGAATACAATTGAAAATAATTACTAATATGACATTAAAAATTAAAAGGATAAACAATTATTTTGGTCTCTATAAGTGTGAGGCTCTATCATTATAGTCCATGAATATTTTAAAATTATAACTACATCGCTTAAATATCTCTTTTTTTAGTTATTTTTGTTCTCTTGATATAGAAAGGACAATTGAATCCATACTCAGGGGACACCCACAATGGATAGGATAAAAATCCGCATAATAGATACGAGTAATTATCCGTAAAAATGAGTGGGTATTGGCGTTGGTGTGGGTACCTTAGTACCCACTCTACCCCATACCCGCATAATATATTTTTCATCTTTTATTTGTATAAATGTTTGCATTATTTTCAAGTCTTTAATTATGATGATGAGAAAAAATAATTAATATGATGTATAATTTTTATATAAGTTTTAGAGAATTTTAGACTTGCACGTTTATAAGTTTTTTATTTTAGTTATTTTTATAATTTTTTTAGAGGTTTAATTATTTTTTATATAATATATTTTAGTTTATTTGTATAAATTTACTCATTTAAAATATTTTAGTTTATAATTTTGGATAAGTTAAATAATTTAGGTTATAATTTCCATATTTCAACATTAAAATATCGGAAAATATTTTTATTGTGTTAAAATGATACTATATTTTTGTCATTGATCGATTTAATTTCAGTAGAAATGTGGGTAACGTGTATTTGCATAGATACTTAGATACCCAGAGGATACGGGTACAGAGGTTGTTACTCACGATTATGGGTATTTTTTTCAAATGTGGATGCGGGGATGGGTCCATTTCCACCCCTATATATTATTAGTTATTATGGTCCTCACTTTAGGGTTAAATATGTTTTTAGTCCCTATAAATATAGTTAATTTCGTTTTTAGTCCTCATAAAAAATTGTCAGGTTTTGGTCCTATAAAAATTTTCAACACGTGGTTTTAGTCCCTGTTAAATTAAAATTTGTTTATTTATGCTCCAACTTTTAAATTTTTAAATGATTTTTTACATACTTGATTAAAACATTATAAAAATTTCATCTGCAACAAGTTAGCTCAAAATTTTATTTAGGTCTAAATTTTCATTAATTTTATCTTAAAATTTTTGCGTTTTAAAATTTTCATATTTAATTCATTACACGTTAAAAATTCTAATTATTTGAAAAATAATTATACTTAATTTTACATAGAAAAGAGAAATCATGACATTTTTTTTTCTTCATGAAAAAATGTCATGATTTCTCTTTTCTATGTAAAATTAAGTATATTTATTAATTAGTTTGTGTCTCGTTTGCTTAAGTGACTTATACCATGGGATAGAGGGAATATTCGATTAAAAATTCAAACATAATTAATTTGGTCTTCTTTACATTTGTTACTTTAATGAAGTATTACAATAATATTATATTTATCTAATTTGACTCTTTTTTGAAAGAATCTAATTTGACTCTTATTCAATGATATTATTATTAAAATAGACATGTATTTATTTGAAATATTATTATTAAAGTAGACATCTATTTATATTAATATAAATTTTTTATTATATTTCAGAAAACAGTATTGTAAAAAAAATTGTACTTTGTAAAAAATAGTAGATTGTTGATATATTAGTTGATTATGAAGAATTTATAATTGATAGCAAATATTAAATTACACCATGAGTTCTTTAAGTTTTGAGTTTTGTTACTGATTGGCCATTTAAGTTATTTTGGTCACACATAAGTTCTTTAAGTTTGAGGTTTGTAACAGGTTAGTCTTTTAAGTTATTTTGGTCACACATAAGTCCCTTAAGTTTGTAAACTTTTTTGATTTAGTCCTTATGTTAACCAAACATTACAAAAATGATGATATGGCAGAAGTACTAAATCGAAAACGTTTACAAACTTAAAGGACTTATGTGTGACCAAAATAATTTAAATGATCAATATATTACAAACCTCAAACTTAAAGGACTTATGTATGACCAAAATAACTTAAAGAATCAATTTGGAACTAACCTCAAACTTAAATGACCCCTGGTGTAATTTAGCCACAAATAAATTAGTTAAAGTGTTTGATAAAATTAATAGTATAAGTATTTGATAAATGTATAATGAAATAAAAGGATATTTTTAATTTAAAATTAAATTTTATAAATTAAGATTAAAATACGAAAAGCTAATTAGTCATAATTATTGAGATAAATTTAATCAATTAATGTTTAATATATATTCTTTTGACTAAATGATTAACATATATAGAAGATAATAAATTAAAATCTATGTATTATTAATATAATATATATTTTATTTATTTATATTAAATTAATCTTAATTTGCCAAATTTTTATTTTTAAATTTATTTTCATACTTTATTTATTAAAAATTATCATCATAAAATTATTGGTAATAAGGTAACACAAACACATGTACTGTATTCTTAATATGTATCTATGGAAGAAAAAAAATACTTAATTAACAAAATACTACTAATGACAATGTATAAATTTATAATCATATTTTCGTTGATTCACGATTTTAGGTTTCTGATTTCAAAATTCTAAACTATAGTACCTAAATTTGTAAAACTTAAAGAATTTCTGGCACTAAATTTTAAACTTATTTTTGTTGACGTGTCAAGTTGAATAAAGAACTGACAAGTCGTAGAATGATGTGACTTTTACGATAACTTTTCTTCTTCTAATGACAAAAAAAATAGGTCACTTAAATATTAAAGTAGTTACACATTATCCATCAACGAGATCCTCACATTGGTAATGAGAATTGAAATCACACATTTATCGAATATGAATTAAATTCTTACCAACTATATCAATATTTTTTAGTATTTCTTTTATTTTATAATTATCCGATGACGTTTACAAATGAAAAAAGGGGATATGATCAAATGTTGAATTTAAACAAATAAAATTGAGAAAAAAAGCAGGGAAAAAGAGTATAAAAAAGGTTGTGTGTCACGAAGATTAGAAGCAGTGAGAAAAAAAAGATAGGAACAAAGGTATTACATATAAGATGGAAGCAAGCAGAGATGCAAATCACAACAAAATCAGTTGATAGAATGAAAAAAAACACAAGATACTTCTTCACTTCACACACAAACCCTCGCCGAATGAAAGTAGCGTGAATCATGTGTCTCAAATAAGTGGAAAAGACATTGATGTCCTTAAAACCTCGTACGTGTCAGTGTATCTTTGTCTTCACTATTAACAACTTAAGTGGGGCCAGATAAGCGTATTCAAGGTAACATTTTAGTGTGTCAATAAAATACACACCCCTCTCATTTTAAGATTGTATTGTGTTTCTTTTCTTTCATTTTCAATCCCTTTTCCGATCTTTATTTATAATAGATAAAACTTAGTCTCCACAAAAAAAAAAAAAAAAATTTTTTATTATTATTTTATTTTTAT
>Ga0228710_1008700_pt1 | contig 14439 bp, 4 predicted proteins | sample MedpolnodulmetaG_FD_177995 | JGI IMG/M metagenome (GOLD analysis project Ga0228710, IMG submission 177995) | Root nodule microbial communities from Medicago polymorpha collected in Santa Monica, California, United States - pink nodules | ecosystem: Host-associated > Plants > Roots > Nodule...
TTTTTTTTTGTCTGGTAGCCTAGTGGCTAGAATTCACCTTATAAGGTGAATAAGTGGAGTGTCCGGGGTTCGAACCCCGACTCCTGCATATAATAATGCATTGTCCTACCAACTGAGTTATGCACACGGCACATCAAACATTCAATTGTTACTAAAGCAAAATTAGTTTTAACACTCTGCATAGACCTTGAATTCAAACACAACAATGGAGAAATCAATAACCTGGGTATTCATGAGTGTAGGTGTCCCATATACTTGCTCCTCTCCCACCTTCTTTTGCAGCACCTTCATACTGCATAATATGTACCATTGCATCAACCAAATTGTTCAATGAACTTAGTTAAATTGAAACTAGGTGATATTTTAAATATTTTATGAATACTTAAACAATAAATTAATTTTTTTTTAAATCAATGCTCATAAAATAAAAACTACATTTTGGTCCGGGTAAAACTGAATTGAGATCACTTAAGAAAGTCTCGTGGATTGAAATAATTCAGTGGTCACCAAGATCCTCCGTGGAGATTGATTAGTTATCGGCAAAATTGCAATAGATGCTTCACTCCAATAATATATTATTGAAAAAATGAAACATTTACCTGGTATGATGATGATGCTGTCCCAAAAATGAAGCCTGTTGGAAAACTACTTCGATTGAGTGAAGAAACATCAAGAATTGGTGAAACAACCTCTGCAAATGGTAGTGTGGTGAAGAGATTGAAGAGAGTGAGAATGAAAAGCTCTCTCAATAATGCCATATCATATGATAAAAGATTAATTGACTATTGTGCTTGATGCATAAGATTCATGTGAAAATGTGGTTTTTTATAATAATATAATAATGTACAAAGAAAAAAAGGGTTGCTACGCAAGCTACAGATCAGACCAACTTTGGAATTATTGTTATTTTGGTCATTAGCTTTGGCATCATTACCGGTGAAGAAACAGTCAAATAGAGAGCCAAAATTTTCAAAAACGATACGTTTTCAATTTTGGCTTTGTTCTCATTTGTTTATTAGTATCTTTGTTTATTTCCCCTTCCTCTCAAGGAAAAAAACAATAATTTGAAAAGGCAGGCCAGTTCATATTCAGAGTGGTTTTCCCAACATTTTACGAGGTAAATTGTTGTAAGAGTGACCTCCATAGTTATTCAATTTTTGGTAATAGATTTATGAATTTACCGATTATGTTTATACCACGGTGTCGGTGAATATGTCAAGATTGTAAAATATAGCTTTTGTAAAATTACGATGGGTATTGTGATTTTGATATACTCATCGTGATACCAAATATACACTAAAAATATGTTCTTATTGTAGAAATAATAGATTTTAAGTGAAATTTGAACATTTTGAAAAATGTAGAATAATAATGCACAAACTATTGAGATGCACTCGGATAACATAGTTGATTTTCACGTATACTTAATACATTAGCTATGTAGAAATAGAATAATATATTATTTTTGGGATCTTTAAGTAAGTGGTTAGGAGTTCGATAAATTACTCTTGCATATGGAGAATAATATTTGAGCTCAAATTGTTAGGCTTGACACCATGATCAGGGCTCGAACCTGGACATCTTCACTTATGTATGTGTGAGTTTATAATAGTTTGTCATTTCATTGTCTATCTAAAAAGAAAACTGCTCTTTTCCCATTCAATTTTGCTCATTTCCACCTAAAATTTCCGAAAAGAATCCCAAAGTCAGCTAATTCACGTTCGGTAAACCCAACGTGAGTTGACTCGCGCTGGATTGCATTCAAATATATTACATAAATGCAATGCTTTTTGTGTGAGTTAATCATCATACATCACCAATTTTCAATATTGCTGTTCAGGTGAAGACTACTTTTTCAATTTTTCTTCTGTTCTATTCAAAGGAGATTATCATAATTTGCTTATGTTGACTAATTCAAATGTACCACACACTGTATCTTCCCACATGACACTATTGATGCTCCCTCTGGTATTTCTTTGTCTCTGAAGATTACTTGCATGAAACTAGTAAAGCATATTCCACTTTCCTTTCCCACATGTCAAGCCATATATGCCTTCACCAATTAGTAATGCTTCTGCTTCCTTCCTCTAGCTACACTCACTTGTGAATACTTTTCTGCTTTTTATCATTCATATTCATAAGTAACATCAATTATAATAGTGTTCATACTTGTTAAAACTCTATAGTCATTTTTCAATGCATAATTTGCTGTGTTTGATGAATGAATGGTCTAATAATGTGAGCATAGGGAGAAAAGATATAACTAGTGTGTAGCTAGGGAGGAATTTGATTAAAGCATTGTGTTTTGACTTAACACTTCAGAACCAATTAAAAGACTTTTTTCATTATGTTATGCATTTATGTAATATATTTGAATGCAACCCAAGGTGAGTTAACTCACATTGAGGTTCGGCGTGTGTTATTCACGTTGATATCCAGCGTGAGCTGGATTGTGAGTTAACTCACGTTGGGTATACCGAACGGAGTTAACTCGCGTTGGAGTTATTTTAGAGAGTTTGAGGTGGAAATGAGCAAAATTAAATGGGAATAGAGCAGTTTTCCTCTAAAAAAAATCAATAATAGTATTTCGGCCCAACCAAGAATGGGTTGGTTCTCCTCTAAAAAAAAATCAATGGATTTGTTTAAGTTGTAAAGGGCTTGTGACCATTAAGCATGTGGTTAGAAGTTCAGTTTATGCCTCATGCGTATGAAAAGATTCTGATTGGAAGGGAGAGAACCTACGTTGTATGCCTCACAAGTTTTCCAACAAAGATTCGCCATGGCTAAGCAACGGTGAAAATTTTGTACCCTATCATGGTAACAATAATAATAATAATTTATTTTTGGATCCAACCTTGTTCATTGAGGGCTAGAGTTTTAAAGCATGGCCTACAATTGTTGAAAAATTGCTCTTATGAACCTATAGTATGCTCACCGGACACATAGAACTGACAAAAATACTCCCAACAACAATTAATTATCGTCGACTCTAAAACGGTAGTTAACTGTCGTTCTAAATCTGTTGCTTGTTACCTACCTCTAATAACAATTATTAGTTAGTAGTATTTAAGCATAATAACAGTGAACAACATGTTGCACTGTTTGAAACGGGGATGAATGGCATGTGATTCAGTTTTGTAGAGGAAAGAAGAATACTTCAGGTAACCTTCAACTATTTTACAAAAAAATAAAATAAATGTCTTTGGCCTAAGAATCAATTCTATAAACAAAATGGTTTGTTTTTCAGTGGCTTGCAAACTTTTGTGTTTGTTTCCCTTTTTGTCCAATGAAAGATAACATGAACATAATTTCCAGTGACCAAAAGCATAGGTCCAATCTAATGCAAAATAAGATAAGTAACCCAAAGGTATTATTAAGGCACTAGAGAGTGGAACAAAATGTCCCTTCAAATAACCTCTAACAGATCAAGTACAAGAATACCAGTTTTCATTTCACATGCAAACATGGATGCAAAACTGTTTTTTCCCAAAGGAGAAAAATCAAGACATAAGGTAAGGAATATAGTAGTGTGCTAAGTCCTCGAGTTTGAATCTTATGCAGCAACTGCAGAGCCGTTGGATCTAGATCATGACCCATCGGATGGGCAGCTGTTGCGTATATTCCAAATTATAAATCTTTCTAATGAAGTACCATTTGGGGTGCATTTCTTTCATACTTGAAAAATTACTTAATAAGCACATACTCATAATGTCATTTGAATTTTCCTTTTATTCACAAGGTACTTTAAGATTATTTTTTGGGTGTGGGGGCTCACAGCAGGTACTGCAAAAGATAAATTCAACAGCTCAAAAGTCCAAACAGGTTTAGAGATCTGTGAGAATAATAATAGTAATACAGAAAACAAGGTCAAGACTGGAGTAATTCTCTGTGAATCACAGTCTAACTTCTTGTTAGAAGCAAAGGCATAATTTATTTTCATGGGACCTTGGAGTGCTCTGATGACAGAAGAGGGAGCAAAAAAGAAATGGTCATAACTGATACCATTAAAGAGTGTAAAAAAAAAAATATCAACCTCAAATTAAGTTGAAAGTCAAAGTAGAAAATATTTAAATTCAAAGGGTTGTAGCATTAGTATTGTTAATCGTGTCTCGTAGAAAATAACGGTTTGTTCAAATTCTGCTACACTGCAGAGTGCAGACCTATAGTGCTGCTATTTGACAACATTTTGTAATGAGCAGCGTATCACAGAACTATAACGATTTGTTCAAATTCGGCCACACTATAGTCTCTATTTGACAACACTGTATAGCGTTATAAAATGACAGCTAAATTCTCAAATTCATGATTTGCATTAGAAAAAAAAAATGAGTTAATGTTAGGGAATCACCAAATGGAAACCCTCAAACCGGTCCGATCAAATCAATAAGGAAAATAAAAATAAAAATAAGGACAAAGAAGCAAAAACAGGTAAATAAAATTAAAGAAATCAAAGATTTCTAGGCCTCAGTTCCTATATCATATCTTAGCCGGTAATATGAAAAAGGAAGAAAGCTGTTGTTGCACAACCTTCATTAATCTTCTTACTGGCACTGCACACCAGCTTCAGCAGCTCTACGAGGCGTGCTTTTGCGTCTGCTTCCATTATGCCTAAATCCATTGGATTTTGCTGACTCCTCTGTGCTTGATCGGCTTCCAACGCCATTTTCTTCCTCAGCTGAATCTAACTTCTCTTTTACCTGTGAGTTTCTTTTCCTTTTCCTTGCAAGTTCTGCTGCTGTAGGACTTTTCATCTCTTTGTTAGTTACTCCATTCTTTACATTCTCACTGTCATCTATTTTCTCAACTTCTTCGTCAAAGTCGTCCTTTACCGGTTTCTGTGGTCTCCCTCTTTTCTTCTGTATTGGAACCTTTTCATCTTCACCACTCACAGTGTCGTCTTGGTTAGTAACAGTTAGCTTTTTACCCTTTCCTCTACCTCTACCCATGATACCTTAAAATATCCGGAAAAGCCGCGGTCATGCAAACAAGGATCTCTGCAGGAGAAGGCGCGTGATAAACAATCAAAATTAAGAATACACATAATAAACCGTGTAGACAAATATTCTAAATTAGCATAAATATAAACAAGCTGGATTAGTTCCATCAAGAGAGACGGAGAGGGAAAGCTAAGAACCCCACAAAGTTAGAGTTATTGATCGCAGAAAATGGTGATCTGTTCAGATTATGCTTTGCTACGGCGCCGCCATAGCAGCTACTTGACCACACTTTGTATTAAATAACGTATCACAGAACAAAAATGTTCAGTTCAGATTCTGCTATGCTACAACGTTACAGCGCCGCAACAACAGCTATTTGACAATGAGTTGTCCTAAATAGTATATAGCAAAACACTCGCGATTGGTTCATATTCCGCTATATTATAGCACCGCTATTGGACAACGCTGAATAGTGTATAGAAAAAAAAGATAAATTTAGCAGTATTGAATCAAAAAATAACTAGCACAAACATATACTTATAAGCCTCTTCTTTAGTATTACAAAATGAAAACATGATCTGATATAAAACTATAGCTATGAACGTACTTGTTTATGGACCAAAGAACCCTAATTGAGAAAAAAAATACTATCCCCAATTCACTAATAAACTCTGCATTTTTTTCAAGTTTAGATTTTTCATTGAGAGAATCAACCAAAACAAAGTATTTTTTTTTATTTCAAATCAATTACCATAAAAAAATAATTAAACTTTAGCTTAAACTTTAAAAGGGTAAACAAATAGCCAAAACTTATATAAATAAAAAGTATAGATTTTAGGGCAAAAAAGAACACGGTAAGAGTAATTATCAATTCTATGAAAAAACAAAGCAATTGAGAAATCATGAACAAAATAAGCATCAGTGAAAGATCCAGAATAAAGCATATAATAAAATTAGAAAGAACTGATAAAACGATAAACATTGAAAAACCCTTATATTAAAATCCAAATTCAACTAAAATAATAACATAGAGAAAGAAATAAATACTAACCAGAAATGAAGATGAAGATAAGCTGTTGTTGTTGTGATATATGAGATAATGGAATCTGATAAAGCACCCAAAAGAACTCTATAATAAGCAACAAGATTTATTTAGAATAAAACTAGATTCAAATAGTGAAATTACAACAAAACAAAAAGCTTAGAAACATAAGTAAATTTGATAAATAAATACAAAGAAACAATGATCTGGATGAAAAAAACACAATACCTAGATGGTGATGAAATTTAAAGATTGATGTGTTTTTGTTTCAAGTGTGGTTTGTAAGAAACAAAGGGCAAAATGAAACAGAGGCGAAGTAGGGATTGCACAAAGCGTGAAATGAATAGATATTTGTCTATTGGCTCTAACACTGTCACTCTGTTGTTGTACATACACCAAGCTATGTCATTTATTTATTTTTATTTTTATTTTTATTTATCTATCTCCCTTTTAGGATTATATTTGTATTTATTTATTCCATCGTTAATTTGATTCATGAATAAGATCGTAGATTAAGTTTATGATTACGGTGTAAGAATGTCCTTGATAAGTGATTTGTTATTTGTAAATACATTTATTAGTGTTAGTGGGTTATTGATCCGCAAATACTTCTATTGGCATTTGCCGAGCTTGAGAATTGTCGTGAGTTTTTTTTTATGGAATTGTCGTGAGTTTGAAATGTATCTAAAATCTAACTCATCGAAAATTTTATGAATTTAATTGGTATATATTGTTGATATACAGTTATTTTATACATATTTTCAATGATTTGTTGTTCCCGTGAGTTCAACTCACCTAGTAAAGGATAATGCATAATATATACAGAGGTAGAGTTTAAACTCAAACACTCACGTTTAACGTGAATTTCTCTAACCACTATACTAATTGACAAAAAATAAAAACATAAATTATCATATTCATTAATCGATATGTCTAAAATAATTTTACAGACAATGTGTACTATTTTTTTATATTTTAAGAGACTGTGTATACTAATTAAATTAATAAAAAGAAATACGTGCATTTATTTGTGTCTGTGTAAAAGCGTGAAGAAAATTAAATAGAGAAAGGGTAGTTTAGTAAATATGACGTGGATTGATATTGTACTGTTATGTTAGAAGAAACTGTGAACAGCTACTTATACGCGTAACGGTTAAATGTTGGGTTTTATTTGAGTGTGTTTGAGTGTATGTTGTTGTGTTTACGTGTGGGGCCTGGATCTTAGATGCAGATTGCATGTACTTTACTTTGTGTCTCCTAACTCAGATACCCCGGAAACCTAGGTACTTGACTTCAACATTCACTACAAACCTACTACGATACACTGCTGCTAGTAGACACACATAGCATAGTAGATCATATTATTTTATTGAATTGGTCCATGTTTTTATACCAAATTTTTAAATTGATCTCTGACTCTATTAATAATTCAAAATCGTCTCTGTCTTTGTCAAACGTTTCTCAAATTGGTCACCGACTCTATTAGTTGTTTTGTATTTTAAGTCATTAACGTACTAAATAAGATCTAAAATACATTATGCTATTAACCACTAAATAATATCAAAAAGACATTGAATCATTAACACTCAAAATACAAAACGACTGATAGAGTTAGAGACCAATCTGAAAAACGTTTGACAAAGACAAACTGTTTTGAGTTGTTAATAGAGTCAGGAACCAATTTGAGAATTTAGTACATTGTCAGAGACTAATTTGATGGTTTACTCTTATTTTATTACATTATTTTCTCTATATCCAAATTTGATAGGAGTAAAGAGTGTCAGCCAAACTGAGACATGATATTTGAACAATTCTAAAAATATATTTTAAAATAGTTGTACAATTACAAATATAATTTCACAGTAAAATATGTTCTTAATGATTCTTTTTAATAAAAAGTTCTTAATAAATTCTTTTTAGAGATTAATGCATTTTTTTAAATGTTAACCACTGCCTGTGAGTCATTAGTTAAGGAAACAAGTATAGTAAAAAAAAATGGAACTTGTGTAATCAAATACTTAAAAGTATATAAAGTGTTATTTCCAATACAAAATTTTACTTTTTTGTTTCTGACGCCTCGGGACACTAATTAGTAATTTAGTAGGATTTTTTATTTTTTTTATTTTTACATTTAGAAGTTCAAAATTGTTGTTTCCTTCCTCTCAAAAAATTTTGGCTGTTTCTCTTTTTCTAGGCAAAAAGCTTATGACATTACATTATTAATAGTGTATCAGATAGATGTAGTAACTTCAATAAATAGATGCAAACTGGTAAGGGATGTGGTCACACTTGCAAGAGTATGAACAACTTTGTTGGCTTTACAAACTCAACATGAAAATTCTACAAAGATTAGAAAGGCGTGTTTACAATCATTGATAATTGCACCAAAATTTGAGACATCACTTTTTTTATTATGCAAATTATCCACAACACTCTTGGAATCTAGCTCAAAGTTCACATTATCCACCTGCAACTTGTTAGCGCATTTCAGAGTCGAAAGCAATTCAATAATTTCTCTAGTGTTAGCATCAAGAATAGGTTTACCTTGATCATCACGAATACAAACCTCGATTTCCACAATAAAGTTCTAGAGAATGAAGTGTTAATATTGCATTTGTATCCACAGACGGACCCAAAAAATTCGAGTAATGGGGATCGTATTTAAAATAATGAATAAATAAATTCAATTTATACTAAAAAATATTAGACAAAGTATTTTTTCTTTGAGTTAGTATACTCTTTCAATGTACTATTTTTTTACACATGTATCCAGTAAGGTGTTGTCATATGAGTTAATGAATATAAAAACACATGAATTGTCATATTCATTATTTGACGTAGCAACATATTCGATGTAATGTTTTCGTTTATGAAATTACAAAATGAATATTGTACAATTTTTATCCGATGCAAACTTGTCGTATATGATAGGGTAAATTTTGAATGAAATATTTATCCATATAAAAAACTACTACTGACTCTTAAAGTATATTTGACCAAAAAAAACTCTTAAAGTATATATATCCACCGAAAATATTAAATTAGATAAAAAAAAATTAAGTTGTATACAAAATTATCATTTTAATGAATTAATAATATGTAAGAATGTAATTTTGAAAATTTCAATAGTTTTTCAAACAATTTCAATATTGATTTAATTAAATAGCATGTGCTCGTATTAGATTAAAAGTGTAATAACCCGTTTTTCGGTAGAATTATTTTATTTCATTATTACGTGTGTTTATATGTGCTTGTGTGTGTTTATTTGTCTTTGTGTGTATTTAATTTGGGATTAGTGAACTTTTGCCCTAAAATGGTATTTTAGTCATTTTTAGACTAAGAGGTATTTTGGTCACTTGGATTAGCCGTTTTATTAAGAAGGTTATTTCCGGTGTTATAGTAAGAATAGTTAAGTTTAGGCTTAATTACACATTTGGTTCTTTAATTAATTTTTAGGTTTCATTTTCGTCCCTTAATTAATAAAATTTTTGTTTTGGTCCTTTAAATGTGTTTCCGTTAGTCAATTTAGTCCCCCTTTTTAATTTAAAAAAAATATATGTTGGATCATGCAAGTCTATGGTATCTTAAATCAAACCATCAACACTTAATCTTTTTTTCCTTTTCTTCTGATTACTCTTCTTTAACATCACCAGTCATCAAACCAACATCAGAAAACTCTTCTTTAAATTCTCTATACTTCTGATTACTAAATGCCTTAATAGGTGAAGTGTAAATAATACGTTGTTTGTTTCAAAGAGACATAGCAATTGCGTATAAAGCTACAACAGTTTTCCCAGCAGATGTATGTGTAGATGTGCAGACACCTAAAAAATTGGCTTAATTATACATTTGGTCCCTTAAATAATTTCTTCGTTTTATTTTGGTCCCTTAATTAATAAACGTTCCATTTTGTTCCCTTAATTCTACTTCCGTCACTCAAGTTGGTCCCCTCAGTTAGTTTTCTAATGACCATTATTCTTGATATAATTTTAACCATTAGATTGGAGGTCTATTGTATTTAATTGTGAACCATCAACCCTTGATTTTTACACTTTTCTTCATCTTCTCTCTTCATTTCATCATCTTCAAATCAGGTTCGTCATACTATGCCGAACCGGAAAAAAAACACCAGATCCTAAAATGCCAGATACATCTCTTTTTCTGTTTTTCAATTTTTTAACATATTAGAAAAGAAAAAACTATATACTCCTCTTAAACTTTCTCTCATTCTAATATAACCAAACCCAAGCTATCTTCTTCTCCACTGATTTCTCATTTCTCACCAATTGCATATCATTGTTGTTTCTCAAATTCACCAAAATTGTGTATCTTTCACTGATCAAAAACAAAGATCTGAAGATAAACAATGAAGGAAAGCACAAATCAATTGAAACAAAAATCAATTGAAACAAAAATCTCTAATTTTTCAAAGATTACAGTGTTTAAGGATCCCAGTGTTTGTTAATATGCTTGTTTCATTATAAGAATAGGCATATTTAATGAAAAGTTGATTGTGAGTTTATGTTTTTATAAGGTTGACCTTCAGTTTTTTCTGGGTATGTTTTGACGAAGGTCTATGAAGATGATGAAGAAGAGAGGAGGAAGAAGAAAAAGAAGAAAAGGAGAAAAGATTAAGTGTTTATGGTTCACTTTAAGATATTGCAAACTTGCATGATCCAGCGGTCTTCTTTTTAAAATTAACAAGAGAGACTAAATTGATTAACGGTAGCACATTTTAGGGACCAAAACGAAACTTTTATTAATTAAAGGACCAAAATGAAACATGAAAATTAATTAAGGGACCAAATGTGTAATTAAGCCTTATTTTTACCAAGTTACTAGTGTGTTGAAGTAATTATTTTGAGATGATAATTATTTGATATTTTATCGGTTTAAATGAGTAGTAACTTTTGAGAATTAATTAGCAAGAATGATGAGCCCATTATGACGATTAGAAACCTAGTCCAATTGAAGAGTGATATATAAACATAACTCTTGTGAGAAAACTAGGTTAAACCATTCACTATTTCATTTCACAAACTTAAGAGGTAGAGAAAGAAAGGAGATCACAAACTTGAAGAAGAGGAAAGAAGAGGAAGCTAAGGTTTTGGGAACTAGAGGGGAGATTGAAGATTAAGCTAGTGGATTCAAGGTATAGAGGTAAGGAGGATTGTCATACTCTAATTTTTGACCGAAAATTCCCTTTTTTATTCGTCTTTTGGACCGGAACATTTTGTCGTTTCGGACGAAATTTCGGGAGAGATATTTTAAAATACCTCATTTAGGCTGCTCCGAGCCCACAATTTTTTTATAGTTTTTTTTTTTTACTTTTTATTTTATTGTTTATTTTTATCTTCTCTTTTTATTTAAATTCATATTTTTATTTATTATTATATATCTTCTTTTTTTTATATATATTATTTTTATTTCCTTTTTATTATTATTATTTTTTAATTTTTAATTTTTATAAAAAAATCAAGGTCAATGGATGTTGCAGAAGGTGCAGTTTGGTCGCTCTTTATTTTTTTGTCCATTTGCCATTTTTCTTAAGCATTTCCTTGTCCAATCCACCAACAAATCAAAGTGCCAAAATTGTCCAGTTTTTCTCAATAAAACAGAACTGAGAATCATAATGAAGGGGAGAAATTTTTGACACAAGTCTAAAACCCTAAAGTTCCAAACATTCAAAAACACCACTGATTCACAAGGTTTCAAAACCCAGTCAAAACCCCAAACAAAACCAACACAAACTCAGTGAATCATATGCACAACCAAATCCTTCAAAGCCAACAAAAGCACAAAAAAATCGAACCCCAACAGCCACTAAACCGACCGAACCACATACAACCTCAAAACCCACAATATACCAAACCAAAATCACCTCAAGCCTAACAAACCAAAACCAGTCCAAAACAACACAAACCTTTCACAAGAACTCCAAAAAAAACCGGATCTATAAACGTAGAAAGAAGTAGAAAATTGTTTTTTTTTCATGTTTGTTTTTCTAGATCTAGGGGTTTGTGAGATTTTTTTGAAAATTTAGAAGGAAGATTTAGAAAGAGAGAGGAGAGAGTCAAGAAAAGTAAGTTTTTTTTTTTTTATATATAAAAAAAAGGAGAGATTTTTTTTTCTTCCGACACGGCGCCGCCGCCGCTGTGGTTGGTCGGGCACCGTGCCGACGAAGAAGACCGGACCACCGCCAGAAATCTTCTCCGGCCAAGAGAGAAGGAGGGATGAGAGAAAGTTTTAGAGAGAAGAAGTTTAGAGAGAGATTTTTTTTGAAGAATGAAGTTTCTGAATACCCCCCTTGTCTATTTCATTTATTTTTCTTGCAATTTTTTTAATGTCTTTTATTTTTAGTGTATTAATTATTCATATGCTTGAGCATAGGAAAGTCTCTTGCAGTTGTGCTTGAGCATAGGAAGTCTCTTGCAGTTGTGCTTGAGCATAGGAAACCTCTTGCTTTTGTGCTTGAGTAGTTTAAAGTCTCTTGCTTCTGTGCTTGAGTAATTTAAAGTCTCTTGCTTTGGTGCTTGAGCAATTGTGATCAAATATTGATTTTAGTGAACTCTCCTTGAAAGTGCAAGGGGGACATGACTACTTCCGAATTGTGGAAGGAACCTGTATAATTGCTTTGTGTTTTTCTTCTTTCTCTCTCTTTACTTATCCGCTGCATTTAGACTCTGAACATTGCATCAGACTCTGAACTCTATCATACTCTAATAAGTGAATTCAGTTTTAGGAGAAGAAAAAGCTAACACAATTCAACCCTTCTTCTTGTGTTTTTCTCACCTTCAAATAATGGTTACTTTCAACAACAAATCAACTCAATTAAAGAACCATTTATGAAAAGAATCGTTCAACTTTTATGTATCCAATATAATATTTTCAAACTGTGTCTTTATAATATTTATATTAGTATATTTGTTTTGTAGTTGTACAAGATCAACTTTTTAGATGACTCATCCAAAATTGAACGAAACCATGTGTGATTTTATCCCTGTATCTGATGATTTGTTGTCTATAAACTGATTCAAATTGCACCATGAACACTGCTAGTAGTTATATACTTACATATTTTATTATTTAAGCAAAATACTCTTTTGGTCCTTTAAGTTTGAAAAAATATTGGGTTAGTTCTTTAACTTTATTGAGTTTCAAATAGGTCCTTTAAGTTTTTATTAAACTTCAAATAGATCCTTTAAGTTGTTAATTTAATGCACGTATTTGAAGTTTTAAGTTTCAAATAGGTCATTATAATGGTAATAAGGACCTATTCGAAACTTAAAAAACTGATAAGGTACTTTTGTCAAACTTAAAAGACCAAAAAAGGTATTTGACATATTATTTTTTTGTTTAGATTTTATTAGGCAAATGGGGTGCAAATGGATCACTGACACCCTAAGTAGAATAAAATAAAATAAAGAGTACAAATAATTGAGGGGACATAAAACCTGACCCATTGACAAAATAACAAAACATAATGGGTGATACAACACTTCCAAAAGGATAAAGAGCACCAGTCCCAGTCAAAAGCGATCAACCACGCAAATTGCTTGCACAATTCAACGGACCCGCTTAGGAAATTGGAACAAAATTGCAAAAAAAATCTTTTGAGAACTGCAACATCGCCGATGGTTGTGAGACCCTGATTAGGGTTGAGGGTGGTGTCTCCAAAAAATGCGATGTGTGGACTAAAGAGCCCTGACTATGATTTTGAAAACGACGAAAGAACATGACCGCCAAAACGAAATCAAGGCCACATTCATCCATAACTTACTGCATCCAAACCCCGACTACAACAAGATTCAACAACCTTTTGAGTTAAACGTCGCGCCATTTTCGGAGATCAAGGCTATTTGATTAGTGTTTGACTCACTATTTTATTTCACGACCGAACATTTAATTTTAAGAGAAAAAGGTGGAAAAAGTTCAAAATACCCCTTTTGAAAAGACTTAGGGTTCGGGGGTTAGTTACACAAAGGGAAGGTGTTAGCACCCTTTATGTCCGTAGTACTCTACGAGAACCTCTTGGTTTTATTTAACGTTTTGTGCTATAAAACTTGCTTGCTTTTTTTTGAAAAAAATGACTTTAAAGTGATAAAGAAAAGAGACCTATTTATCTACAATTTTATTGATTTGGAAGGACTAGGTCCTTTGCCTACGTACCCGTGAGGGATCAAAACCTCGTAGTTCGGGGTAAAAATTGACGTTGATTTGTTGTGTGTTTTTTATTAGTTTTGAAAAAGGTTTTAAAATGAAAAGCCAAATGGCAAAATAAGTTTGTTTATGTTTTTTAGGTTAAAAGAAAAATGATTTAAGATAGGATTAATGTAGATTGCAATGTTGATTTATGAAAGAAATAAAAATAAAACGATCACTTGATTTTGGGAATCAAGGTTTGTTTATGAAAATGTTTTTGGTGTTTTGTTATTTGCATGTTTTTTGCTTTTTTGAATA
>Ga0228710_1008703_pt1 | contig 14435 bp, 11 predicted proteins | sample MedpolnodulmetaG_FD_177995 | JGI IMG/M metagenome (GOLD analysis project Ga0228710, IMG submission 177995) | Root nodule microbial communities from Medicago polymorpha collected in Santa Monica, California, United States - pink nodules | ecosystem: Host-associated > Plants > Roots > Nodule...
CTTTTGCCAATTGTGCGATTTTGCACCCCATGTTTTTAAACGAGCGATTTTGCACCCCATCCTTTTCCCCCTTTCTGATTTGAAGGCCCCCCATGTGTTTTAGTGATGATGTGTATGATTTTGATGACGTGTCTTCATTTAATCTTTGCCACGTGTGTAAATGTAATTTTTAAAAAACAAAAAATTGATTTTGGAAATTAAAAGAAAATTCGGATCTTGTTAAAATAAAATTAAAATTAAAATAAAATACAAACAAAAACAAAAAAACCAATTAAAAAAATAAAATTAAAACAAAAATAAAATTAAAACAAAAACCAATTAAAAAAACCTAATTATTTATTTTAATTTTTTTGGAAAGGTTATGATGTTTATGAACAATAATACCGTGAAGTTGAAAGGGAAAAAAAATGTGAAAGGATTTTTCTTTTTAAGTTTTACGGTGTTTTAAATAGATATTTTTTGTCTAAAAAAAATATGTGAATAAAATCCAAATGGAAAATAATTAAAATAAATAATTAGGATTTTTTAATTAGTTTTTGTTTTAATTTTATTTTTTTAATTGGTTTTTGTTTGTATTTTATTTTATTTTAATTTTAATTTTATTTTAACAAGATCCGAATTTTCTTTTAATTTCCAAAATTATTTTTTTGTTTTTTAAAAATTACATTTACACACATGGCAAACATTAAATGAAGACACGTCATCAAAATCAGACACATCATCACTAAAACACATGAGGGGCCTTCATATCAGAAAGGGGGAAATTGATGGGGTGCAAAATCGCTCGTTTAAAAACATGGGGTGCAAAGTCGCACAATTAGCAAAAGATAGGGGTGAAAAGTGCAATTAAGCCTTATTACTATTATTCCGTTGCGATGTTTTGAGAAAATTATTGATGCATTTTGATCTTATTGAAGAAGTAACATCAACATCCTTGTATGATTTATATTATTTGCGTAATTTATCGTTGTAAGGGTTTAGGGTGTTACACTTATCATGAAGAATGAACATATGAAGAGAATCATAAAGGGATTGGGAAGCTGAGATGATTATGGTGGAAGATCTACTGGAAGGTCAACCAGAAGTAACGTCCTTGAAAGAAGGATGCCTCACAAAAGCTGGGGAGTGATCTCCATAGATTCCGTGAAGCACAAACTCAAGCAGCTGATAATACCATCCATGAGAATTGATATCACCATAATTGATATCATAGCTAAGCAGCTGAATTCTGCCATTCGTAAGGGTACTTGGGTCCAACTCATAAAAAATGGGAACACTACTATTTCTTTTATGCCTAATGATGATCTCTTATGCTACTTCAAAGAAGCCTTGATTGCTGGATTTGGGTGATTTCCAGTACCACATTCAAGGTGGTGAAGGTCTCTGGCGTCACTCTTATTGCTAGGTGGATGAAGCTGAAGTAAGAGTTGCATTTTGAATCTACTATAGCAGAAGAGGAACTAGGATTGAGATTGAAGATTTTTGGGCTTCTAGATGTTGAGTTCAAACCTCTGTATGATCAAAGATTCTGATATCTTATCAATATTCTGATATGCATTTGATTATTTGTTTTGATGCACTTAAAAGTGACTCAGAATGAATTTAACTAACTAGGAAAAAGACTTAGGAGAAGCTTGCAAACCTCACCTTATTGGGTTATCACAAACTCAAGGGGAGCTTGCAATCTCAGAACCTAATACTGTCAGACTCAGGGGGAGCTTGCAAACCTCATACCTTGAAGTCTAACTATTAATTAAATTAACTAACAATTGTTCAAAATACTTGTGTTTGTCATCATAAAAAAGGGAGATATTGTTAGAACAAGAATGGTTCATACAAGTACTTGTATTAAAGACCAATTGCAATACTAACATATGTTCATGTATGTAGAATCTATCTGTCACAAAGAAAGGACATATGAAGAGCATCAAAAAGGGATTGAGAAGCTTAGAAGACTATGGTGGAAGATCTGGTCAAACATAAGTCAACGTCCTTAGAAGAAGGATGCCTCACAGAAGCTGGAGAGTGATCTCAACAGATTCTGTGAAGGACATCAGACAAGAACTTTTTTGACTCCAAAAAGTTACCTAAGAGACTTAAGAACTTTAGTAAATAAGATAGACGATCATTTTATCAAAAAAAATTAGAAAGGGAATTTGTAACAACTTTTTTGGCTCCAAAAGTTGACTAAGAGACTTAAGAACTTTTATAAATAAGATAAGATACGCGATTATTTTCTAAAAAAAACAAAAACAAAAAATTTAGGAAGAAAATTTGCAACAACTTTTTTGGTTCCAAAAAGTTCCCCAAGAGACTTGAGAACTTTTATAAATAAGATAAGATAAGATATATATGCGATCATTTTCTAAAAAAATCAAAAACAAAAAAATTAGAAAGGAAATTTTCAACAACTTTTTTGACTAAATAATGTTGCTTAAGAGACTTAAGAACTTTTATAAATAAGATACACAATCATTTTCTAAAATAAAAACAACTTTTTTGGCTCCAAAAAGTTGACTAAGAGACTTAAGGACTTTTATAAATAAGATAAGATACACGATTATTTTCTAAAAAAATAAACAAAAAATTTATGAAGAAAATTTGCAACAACTTTTTTAGTTCCAAAAAGTTCCCTAAGAGACTTAAGAACTTTTATAAATAAGATAAGATAAGATATGCGATCATTAAAAAAATAAAAAACAAAAAAATTAGGATGGAAATTTTCAACAACTTTTTTGACTCCCAAATGTTGCTTAAGAGACTTAAGAGATTTTATAAATAAGATACACAATCATTTTCTAAATTAAAAACAAATTTTTTAGCTCCAAAAAGTTGACTAAGAGACTTAAGGACTTTTATAAATAAGATACGCGATCATTTTCTATATAAAAAGAAAAAGCACAACAAAAAACTTGGAAGGAAATTTGCAACAACTTTTTTGACCCCAAAAAGTTGCTTAGGAGACATAAGAATTTTTATAAATAAGATACACAATCATTTTCTAAAATAAAACAAAAAAAAAATTATGAAGGAAATTTGTAACAACTTTTGTAGCTCTAAAAAGCTGGTTAAGCGAGTTAAGAACTTTTAGAAATAAGATACATGATCATTTTCTTAAAAAAATAAAAAAAGAACAAAAAATTAGATACACGATAATAAGAGGTTCAAGAACTATAATAAATAAGATACACGATCATTTTCTAAAAATATAAAAAAAAAGAGCAAAAAATTAGGAAGGAAACTTGCAACAACTTTTTTGGCTCCAAAAAGTTGCCAAAGAGACCTAATAATTTTTACAAATAAGATGATTAAGAAGGAAATTTGCAACAACTTTTTTGACTTCAAAAGTTTTCCAAGAGACTTAAGAACTTTTATAAATAAAATATTTATATTCAAGGTTTTGACAGCTGTATCTGTGTGTTCATATCCATCCTTACTCATCAAAATTAAAAACCAAATCATTTATTCTCAAATCAACACCACCCATAAAATCACAAAAAAACTTCACATAACACAATCTTTTATTCCCAAATCAAAAAACCAAATCAAGAGACGAGGGATCCGTTCCTTACCCAAATCATCATCGTTTCAAACAAAATCATCATCGTTCCTTCCTTATTCTTCATTCGAATGAATCGGTTTCATTTATGACTAATTAAATGACTTTATAATTTTCTTTTTAAGTGTGTAGACCGTCACATAAGTGTTGACCGGTCCAAATTGGCCATTTGCAAAGAGGGTAAAGTTAAGGAACTCGTTTTTTTTAATAGGGGGCCAAAGTTGCTCCCTTCTACACCAAATTGAAATGGCGATGCCGTCGAAGAAAGAAACGAGTTTAGCCGATCACAAACAGAAGCAAAACTACGTGACGGAATTTCAAAACTACAAAGACGGCGCTTGGTACGCCGTCATGGTTACGCTCCAAGAAAAGGAAATACTGCAAGTTAGTTACGAAAAATTCAACGATGGATACGATGACGATTTGTTCCATCCATCGCTTTTTGATTCGTTGAAAGAGCTACATGAGTTTGAGAAACGATTCCGGCCTGTTTCCGTTCAAGCTCAAGATCATGAGTGTGATAAACTCGTTCACGGTGTTAGGGTTTGCGCCTCGCTGCGCTTCAACTCTGATGGCCTTCGCTTCTATGATGCTGTTGTTGATAAGGTTGGTTTCTTCATCATTTTCTCACTTTTTTTCAATGTTGTTTTGAGAAATTTTTAGAAAACCTAGAAGCATTTCTTATTAGGTCTTTGCACGTTGTTTCATGGTCCATAGTTTTGTGTAAATATTAAATCTAGCTTTAGAAAATTCAGAAGCATTCCATACCAAAGCTCTGTATTCCCATTCTTTGGGTTGAAGGGTTAGGACTAAATCATATTATTCATGTTCATTCATGCATCTATACTTTTGTAAGTAAGTGCATGTATTAATGGGTAGATCGTTGTAAAGATATTTTATGCATTAATTTTATTATTAAACCTAACTTTAGATAACCTAGAAGCACTTCTTGTTAGGTCTTTGAATGCTACTATATGAAGTAAGCAACTCACTTTAAACTGTGAAGTGGACAATATCAACTGTTAATTTAAAAATTAAAGGCAGATATTGTAGTTACATCATAACAAATCATGAGTTTGCTATAATAACAATCCTTGATTTTCTCACTTCACACTTTGCTCACTTTAGAGGATCCTTGCCCATCAACGATAAGATAAATGTTGTAGCAGCAACATCTAGGATCAAGAATTGAAGTTTTAGGTATGAGTTGGTTCTTTTTTAGTGAATTTTTCTTTGAATCTCTGTTTGATTGTGAATGTTTTTATAGGTGAAAGAACGTAATCATTCTCAGAAAAAAAACTCAGAGTGCTTGTGTACGTTTATCTTATCCTGGTTACAAGGGCCAAATGAGGGGAAGTTGTCTGCAGCAGGAATTGGTGACATTTGCATTGTGCAGCCGATAAGAGAGCACGTTCCAGCTGTGGCTTCGTTCTTGGATATTTCAAGGAGGATAATAGAATCGAAATCTAGACAAGAGTTGGTGGCACACTGCCATAAAGGAACAAAAACTAAGACCAAAATGGGGTTTTTCGAAAGAATGGAAAAGGTGAGTAGTGTATGTATCTTTATGTTCCCAAAGTACTTTCAATTAGTTTTTTGTTGAGAATTTTTTATTAATAGTATAAGATTTTTGGATGATTTTTTGTGTTTGAACTCATATATTCCTCTTCAGGGAAAACAACGCGCCAAACGATCGTTGTTGGGTTCGTCTTCTTCCGAAGGTTTGTTTTTATCATTCTATGTGATAATAGAGGTTAATTTTGAAATTTGATTCAATGCATTGGGCTTTTCTTCAGAAATATTTTATGCTTTTATGATATATATGTTTTATGGTTCTCTTCGTATGATTTCCCTCGTGACTCTGATAGGACCTTCTATGTTTTACTGCGTTGTAGAAACCATGGAAGATAAAGAGTTGGAAGGAAAAAGGAATGTGTGTATGATATTGATCGGGAATGTTGATAAAGAACTATGTCCATCAACAACTGTAGAGTTCTTGTACAAACATACCCAAGTATCAGCTAGTATCTTCATTTTTCCTAGTTTATCTTTCGAGATAAATACTAGGGGGGTTATTATGTCGCACACTGAACAAGATTTCCAAAAGCTTTGTGACTTTTTGACAGATCAAAACTACATCATCACATCATCAACTGGCAGGTAGTATAGTTCTTAAACATTGACGTATGATTCCTCGACTTAAGTTATTATTTTAGCAAGTTCCATGTTGTTTTGGTAGTAATTATTTCGTAATTTAACCCACAATACTTCGAAAAATGTTATGACTCCGCGAGAGAATTCAGTTTATGTTATCTATGATTGTTTTGATTTTCCATTTCAAACCTCTTTACCGTCTTTTTTCAGGCCATGGGTGGTAATTGAAAAACAAGTAGGTCTCAAAAATATCAAAGCATCAATAGGAACATTGTTTCCTAAATCTGAGGTAAGTTTATATACATTTTTCTTTCCTCCTCTTTTCCAATGAAGAATAACTTAATGGCACGATAGTAGAGCATGGCCGTGTGTCAAGACTATAGGATCCTCACATTAATCAATTTTGCGCGAGCACCTTGACCCCTGATGAGAATGCACGCATTACTTTAAACATGTAATCCTTATTACTTTAAACATGTAATCCTTAATGCAAAACGTTTTGTTTTTTCAGAATGCACCACAAGAAGGAAAGAATAAAACAAGCAACAATTTAAAGATTGTACATTCAGGAACTCTAGAATTCAAGATTGCAAGTGCTAAGAGAGATTTGTTTACAGAATTTGCTAACCATGAAGAGCGGCTGCACAAGAAGCTTGCAATTTTGGAGGAAAGTATATCTGAAATCTGAAACTAGTTCTTTCAGTGAGCTTGTTTAATAGTTAACAACTAGTTCTTTGATAAGAAGTAGTTTCTTTCATAAAGTTATGAGCTTTATGTAAACATGTTGTAACAGTCCGATTTTCGCTAAATTTATTTTAATTAATTTTTGTATGTGTTTATATGTGCTTGTATGTGATTATTTGCCTATGTGTGTATTTTGGTTGGGTTTAGGAGAGTTGGCTTAAAGAGGGTATTTTAGTCATTTTGGACTCGGGGGTATTTTGGTCATTTTGTGAGCAATGGTAAATTAGTAATTGTACTATGAGGATTATTTGTAGTGTTTTGGTGGCAGAAAATATTTTTACTAAATTAGTAGTAAGATGGGATAATTAATTAAGAGCTGGTAACTATTCGTTACTTTTATCCGTTAAGTGAGTATAAACTTTGTGAATTAGTTATTAAGAGTTTTAAGCCCATTAAGACAATTGAAGGTTGAACCCATTTATGTAGAGCCTATATAAACTCTAGTCTTTAGAGAAATTAGGTCATTTACACATGTCACAAACTTTTGAGAGGGGCAGAGAGAGAGAGCAAGAACAAGGGTTAGAGAGAAGAAGCTTTGGAGAAGAAGAAAAGAGTATAGATTCAAGAGGGTGGAGCAAAATTGAAGCCAAAGCTAGAATTGTGCTCAATTGAGGTAAGGGGGATAGTATACATTCCTAATTTAAGCTAAAAACTCTTTTTCTACATCATCTCATATGTGCTTATTTTGTGAATTGAGAATTTTGTGTATTTAAATGATCAATTTCGTGTCCCTCCTTCGACACTAATTTTGGGTATTGGAAGTTGATGCTAAACATGTTGTTGTTGTTGATTTTACATACTTGAATTGTGGTTATATGAAACTTTGTTGATTTTTCCTCAAATTGATATAAATTAGTGGTGTTGTTGTTGATTGTGATGAATTCATATTTAAATAAGGTTGTTGTTGAATTGGATATGTTGTTGTTGCTGAATTATACCATGGTATTCCATTTGTGAAGTTTTGGGTTGAATTTGTGAAGTTTGTGTTAAGTTGTTCATGTGAAGGACCAAAATGAACTTTTGATATATGAGGTTGTTAACTGTGTTTTTGAATGTTGTTGGATGAGTTAGACCTAGTAGAATTTTTGTTTTCATGTTGTGTTGTGTTAGTCGAGTCGTTTGGGAGAAAATGGGATTTTCGTGTGAAAAGTTGATGTTTAATCATTTTTGAAAATAAGTGATTATGTGAGGTTCTGGAAAAATGATGTTGAAAATAAGTGATTATTCGTTGAATATGATTGTTAGTATTGAATTAATATTATTATATTAATTCAACGATGATCCTGTCATTCTTTATTCTTTGCTCAATCAGTTATATCTATAGTCTTGTGATCTTGTTGCTCTTCGCTCAATCTTGCTATTCTTCCTTATTCTTCTTTCAATCCGTAATATTTATAGCCTTGTGATCATGTTGTTCTTCCTTATTCTTTTGTCATCTTGTTATTCTTCCTTATTCTTCGCTCAACGTGTTTTATTTGTAGCCTTGTGATCCTGTTATTCTTCCTTATCTGGGTGTATACCCGTTTTACACACTAGTAAGGAAGAATAACATGATTGAGAGAAGAGTAACAAGATCACAAGGTTATAGATACAACAGATTGAGTGAAGAATATGGCAGAATATCAGGATCACCATCGATTTGCACTCTTGATGTTTTTTATTTTATTTTTAAAGAAAACACTCTTGCAGTTATTAACGTAGCTGAACACTTTGCAAATAAATCAAATTGGAATCCTCCCTTGGAAAAATGATTGGACCTTTCTAATTGTAATAGGTGTTAAGTATATGATCATGTTCTATTGAATTAAGTTAATTGAACTTAATAACTAACTCCTTATCTGAGAATCTCACAAAAATCAACAAATTAAGCAACATGAAAGAAGGTCGAAGTTCAAATAGCTCGCAATAGTCAAAGTTCCATAGTGAAGTCAAAGAAGATTAATATGTCACCTTCTCTCATCCCTTAGTAGAAGTGGTTACTATATGTCTTTGAATAGAAGTGGTTACTATATGTCAAAGAAGATTAATATCTCACCTTCTCTCATCCTTTAGTAGAAGTGGTTACTATATTTATAAAAAAGAGAAATTAGTGTCGCACTCAAAAATTCATCTCCGAGAACTCATATGTTTACATATGCATTGTGAGGACGAATTCAACCTCATTTCCTTATCATTCTAATTTTTTACATGAGAATAACTAAAATATCCTAACTTTCATTCTCTCTTTTTATTATCAAGTAGAGAAAATATGTATTATCACAACCAGACTCTGATACAATCTTATAAATCGTGGTTGAGCCTAATACAACTTCACAAAAAAATATGTATTCTCATTTTTTTGTTATGTGGGCTAACGGGCTACCCGCGTCCGGTTTGAGCTACCCCTAATGGGTACCGGCCTTTTTAAGGGGTCTATAATCCCTATAAAAATTTGGGCTCAATATTTATGGATCAAACCCTATAATTAATCGGGTTAAATGAGCCAGCCCGTTTTGACAACTCTAAACACAACTACCTCTCGCACTCTGTGTGTCATATCCATCCTTACTCATCGAAATAAAAAACCAAATCCTTTATTCTCAAATCAATACAACCCATAAAATCACAAAACAATATCACATCTCACAATCCTTTATTCCCAAATCGAAAAACCAAAACAAGAGATGAGGCATCCGTTCCTCACCCAAATCATCATCGTTCCAAAAAAGAAATCATCATTGTTCCTTGCTTATTCTTCATTTGAATCAATCGATTTCATTTATCACTTTATAATTTTCTTTTTAAGTGTGTAGGGTGACACATAGGTATTGACCGGTCCAAATTGGCCATTTGCAATAAGGGTAAAGTTAAGGAACTCAGATTTTTAAATAGGGGCCAAACTTGGTCCCTTCTACACAAAATTTGAAATGGCGACGCCGACGAAGAAAGAAACGAGTTTAGTCGATCACGAACAAAAGTAGAATTATGTGACAGAGTTTTGAAACTACAAAGACGGCGCTTGGTACGTCGTCATGGTTACGCTGCAAGAAAAGGAAATATTGCAAGTTAGTTACAAAAATTCAACGATGGATACAACAATTTGTTCCATCCATCATTGTTCGATTCGTTGGAAGAGCTACATGAGTTTGTCTAAAGTAATAAAAATCTTTTTCGTTCAATATTGCTAAACTAATCCTCGACAACGGCGCCAAAATCTTGTTGCGCTAAAAACACACTTAGAGCAAGTGCACTCTATCGCAGAAGTTGTATAAAAGATTACCATATCCATATGGATTAATTAACAAGTACCAAACTAATTAAGATTAATTTATTATTTAGACGAAGAAGTAGTAGAATAGTTTCGGTGACCGAGTGAAAAGTAACGACGAAGAAGAATAAAAGTGCGAAGATGTAAATCAATAGAGAGAGGTCTAGGGTCGCAGTTTCACTTGCAAGTTTTGATTCCTTTATGTCTAGTTTTAATTAAATTCCTCTATTTCTATTCAATCACCAATCCCTTTACTAAAACTATTAATCCGTTTGGTCATTCGTGATTAATATTCTTTCTTCTAAGTTAACACTTTGTTTGGTCATTCAAAGAATTGAAACTCAAGAAGAGCATAAAGAACAAAAAGGTTGAACGATTGGAAGACTAAAATTAAGGTTTGATCATGCAATAATTCTAGTCTCAAATGTTCTATAGGTCCACCAACTAATTGCAGTACGATCGCTGATCAATTAAGTTGATTATTAACATGCAAGGTTTGATCATTCCTAATCATGTGATAAAATCAATAGAACAAACTTGATTGGAATAGAAATAGAAATTCAAATAATAAACTAGAACATGACAAGGTCTCTCAACATACAAGATTCACCTAAGACCCTAGAAAAGTAATTTAGCTATCCATAATCAAGAAGAACACTAAAATAGAGATAAAACTCATGAAATTAAGGGTAAGAAATAACCCTAAATTAAAGGAAGGAAAATTCTTGCTGCAAGACTTCAATCTTGAATCTCTACTCCAAAGCTCTTCATCTCTTCATTCCAATTTTGCTCTCTCTGTAGCGTGTAGTGTATCTCCCAAAATTCCTTCAATTCTCTTCCCACTTGTTGTTCCAAAAATCCCTTTCCTTTTCTTAGCATGTAAGTCTTCAATTCTCTTCTTTTGTATCACCGCCTCTACCATATGTTTCAGCTGCTTGCTCTCTTTTTATTTTGTCACCTATATCATTCATTGTGGAGCCAACTTGTTTTTATTTGGAGGAAGACAAAAGTCTTTGTTTTTCCTTGTTCAATTGACCGCCCCTTGACCGTTTGTATACCATTTTGCCTCTTAATCTCATGCAATGTAATGTAATATGTCAAGTTGTCAACCACTCATATTGGATAATCACGTGACATTGAGCCTGTAATTGAAAAAGAAAATTCTACCCATTGTAAAGAAACAAGTTTTATAATGCCTTCACATGTAAGTACATATACGCATACTCTAGTATGATACTAGTATACATAGACATAAAAGTATAGATATATATGGATTGTAATCTTATAAATAATATAATATATTTCTTATATTATATTTCTTATTAATCTGGAGAGAGTAGAGAACGAGAGGGAATAGAGTTATTTCCTGAAGTGTTGGGGTAACATTTTTTTTTATCTGTTCAAAAAGAATTATTTGATAATATTATATTTATGGGTGTAACACTTTTTTTAAAAGCTGAAAATAAATAATGTGTGTAACACTTTTTTCAAATTGTCACCGCAAAAATGTTACAAAATGTCATATGTGTAGTAGTGTATAGTCATTGTTTCATTTATGGTGAGGCCTAGCCTACCTTTACAAACACATGGGCAATTTACCCATGTAGCCTAACACCAATAAATAGCAGCCACATGTACTCTGTTGTATTTGAAATACTCATTATTTAATTTTATAGATTATTACCATATACTTTTGTTATTTTGCAGATTGACCCATGCATTAATTAATTTACGAAAAAAATTCCAACTATTTTCTTCTTCTGCTGCGTAACTAACTACTTTCTTGTTCTGCATTTTCTTCTTTCAATTTTTGAACCCAACCATTTTTTCCTTCAATCCTTTCATAATTTGGGAAAAAAATTGATTCATCTTCATCAACATCAAATTCATCCTCTTTACTATCCACTCATACCATTTCTTCCCTCTCATCTTTGGGGAAAATGCCCTAAGAAACCCATCCCTAAGTTTTTTTCGTTTCACTCTCTCACAGTTTAATATCTCTCTCTGACGAAACTCCATCATCTCTCAGCGTTCTATAATTTGGGGAAAACAAAATTGATTCATCTCCACTCAAACCCTTTCTTCCCTCTCATTCAACTTATCTGCCGCGGATTTGCAAGAAAGTAACTTTTTTCTTAGTTTTCAATGCTATTTGAATGGTTATTGTTTTGTTTGATTTGTGGTTTAGGGTTCTCCATGTTTTAATGAATATTGAATTATTCACTGTGTGTGATTGTTTGATTTAGAGATTTATGAATTATGCTTGGTCTGATACAAATATGTTATTATCCTTCTGCATTCTTTTTGATTCACTGCTCATGCTATGTTCTACTTTGTTTTGTGGTATATGTGGGAAAGTTGCTTGAAATCTGCGTTTTCTAGTTGAAAGTTGGTTGAGTTTACAATTCCTTTTAGAGGGTATACAATAGGGATGTTAATAGTAATATCAATAGCAATATATATATATACAATTCCTTCAAATTGATTTACTGGTTGTATTGTTCTTCTTCCTTAAGGATACACTGATATAGTATTGGATTGATAGATATATTATATATACTTACAATTTTTGCATTTTGTGGGATGAATCTTAGATTGTTGTTCACCTTCCTGTTTCATGGTGCATGGCATCAATGGCTATGATTCCATTTTATGAAGAATTCACATCAGATTATCCAGCTTTTTTGTTTCTCTCTGTTCACGTTGATGAAATCAAGGTAATATTTTTCCCATCTCTTTTAAACATTATAGTAATTGTGTCTGGGTTTAGTGTCCCTTATTAAATGCTTCTAGATACATAATTTGGTTCATGCATTTACATCAGAATATCAGAGAATAAGTTAGCAATTTAGTATGCTATCTAAACACATCATCATCACAACTTACCTGTCAACTTTATACGTGAGTGGATGTGAGGTGCTGTGTGAGAATCTTGGATGCTTCTGAAGTGTTGGGGTAATTCAAGTGAAGATTCAAAGGAGACTCGATGGTAATTCAAGTGAAGATTTGAAGGAAATGCCTGGGGTCAGGAATTTGATTCTTTACCACAAAGATGGTAGAAAAATTGAAGTTGAAGGTTGAAGCTTCGAATCTCAAGGAACAACTTTTGATGTAGGAATGGTAACAAACACTTTTCAATCGTCATTGAAGAAACTCATATGACTTCGACATTGAGAGTGGAGTAGCTCACTGGTAAGAAAAAACAACATTTTTGAGGTTCAAGATAAGTATACCCTTGATTTCGTTGCTATATGACTGGGTTATATCTCTTATTTGCTTCTTATTTTCTCTCAATATTTATGTTTACTATTGACTATTTTGTTACTGCTTAGTGAGTAGAAACAAGTCCTTTTTTGTTATAGATAGAGAAGAAATAAGAAGCAATGTTATTTAGATGCAAAGCTTGGACAAGTATTGTCTCTTTTTGTATTATATACTCTCTATTCAATGCTTTCTTCATATTTTAAAAAAAATAATAATGTTGCACAAAGTTTTTTTTTTTTTACAAAGGAAAACTTAGTGCATTACATTTATAATAATAGTAGAGATACACGATATAATCTTAATAAGAACACGAAAACTAGCACTGGAGTTATCTTTGCTAAACAATGAGCGAATTGCATAAATATATTTTGTTTTTGAAAAGTACTAATGTAAAGTTATTTGTAGGACTCACTTTGTAATTTTTTTATGAGAAGTTAGACATTACCTTTAAAAATTAATTGAACAAACGATGTGTACGTGTAGGGGTCACTTTAACTACATCTTATTAGTAATTTATAGTCAAATATAATGATGTCAACCCTTTTTTTAAATCACTTTTATATGACGATGTCATGTTAAACAAAGTAGTACTGCACGCCAATTTAACAATAACTTTAAAGTTGGGAAACATTGAAATAAAATTGAATTTACTGAATTTATAGATGACTCTTTATTAGTTTGATGGATCTGAATTTATGATCGATGTTCTGCACAACGAAGTAGAATGTCCACACCCTCCTAATCATTTATAGTCAGTTCAACCTCTTCTTCAATAGTTGAAAATAATTATATTAATCCTGTTAATTTGATCACTGGTATTGGTAAAGTTAAGAGTTTATCCAAATTCAGTTTGAATATTTGTATTTTTCTTATTTTTTACTAACTTGTTAGTAAAATTAATATGTTTGTTTTGTAGTGGATATTTTTAAAATTATCATGTATATTTTGTCAAAAAAAAAAAAATCATGTATACTAGTGTTTAATTTTAACTTTTCATTTTTAAAGATAAATTAATAGTATTAATAAGAGGTATGCTTGTAAAAATAATAATAAATATACCCTGTAAATTGTATGTATAAGGGTGTAATTGGTTTAGACAAAATCGATGACACTAGAAAATCAAACAAAGGATGATATGATACTTTATGATTCAATTTCAAACCGAACCAAAAGAAATTCACAAAACAACAGCAGAAGTGTACAAAGTACAAATTCCAATTTAAAGAAATAGTGGCATAGATGTATCATTTGCACGATTTCTATTTAAACCAATGCTTGTTATTTGTTTACTCACATATATTTTAAATCTAGTAAGTCTTTAACAATTTCTAACAACAAATCAGTACCACAAAATGAATAAAGTAAATGGGAGCATATATATATATATTGCTGTTTGGCTAAATTTGAGTAATTCAATTCACACTGTAGGACTTTCAAAAAAAAAAAAAAAATTAAAAAAGTAAATAT
>Ga0228710_1008704_pt1 | contig 14435 bp, 4 predicted proteins | sample MedpolnodulmetaG_FD_177995 | JGI IMG/M metagenome (GOLD analysis project Ga0228710, IMG submission 177995) | Root nodule microbial communities from Medicago polymorpha collected in Santa Monica, California, United States - pink nodules | ecosystem: Host-associated > Plants > Roots > Nodule...
AAAAAAAAATAGTGAAAAAATAAAACCCCTCCTTAGTTTTCTTGTCACAAAATTAAACCATGAAACTAGTAGTGTTTGAACCATAATCTTTTTTACTTATTATTAATTAAAATTACATTAATAATCATTTACTCTCAAGTCGACTCTATGGCACCATAATGGCATTCATAAAAAGAGATAACTGACAAGAGATAACAATTTTTATTTTTTTTGAAGAGGAAAGAAATAACTGACTTAAATATTATTTTTGACAATGAAAACCTAACTTAAATAACAAATTTCAGATTATATTTCTGTGATTTAGACAAAATCATGGGAGCTTAGAATTATCCTCAATAGTATTGTGTCCAACGCTGCAGAGAGAGAATCACAGAAACTAGTGACACAAAAATGAGATTTCTCTCTAATTTTCTTGTTACAAAATCAAACCGTGAATTAGTGATGAATTTCATATTTTTCCTTCACCAAATTTACTTACAATAAGTTCATCATTTGCAACTAATGTACAAATTTGGAAAATATGCTAAAAAAAAGCTTTGCAGAAAGAGAAATTATGATGATGTGTATATTTGGGTTTTACTCAACTTATACATAAGATGCATATAAAAATTCAAGGAATGGTGTTTCAAACTTCCCCAAAAAAAGAAAGTAACAAAAGAACATTACCAAAAAAAAAAAGAACATTACCTTCTCCTCAAAAAATAAAATAAAACCAAAAAACAGTAACTAAAGAAACTATCTAATGATAACCATAAAATTGAAGACGAGAATAACCAAGTATTAGTATTTTTGGCCCCTCCTTCATATTCATGTGCTCATTTGGAAAGTTTTGTGTGAATCATAAAAAGTAGGACAAACAATTTGAATTGTAATTAACATTGTTTAATTTCTATCCAAGGTTTATATTTCTAATTCTTCTTAAAAAAAATTATATTTCTAATTTCCATGATAAAATAAAGACCAGTTAGCAGTAACAAAAAATTAGAACAATTTCTACAAAAGGGTTCATTTTGTTTCAGATATGAAACAATTTTTTTATTTCTCAGACATCAATTAAGGTTCCATATATGATCTTATCACAGACATATTTATCAGTAATCTATATGTTTTGTTTTCTACTATATATGCAGTGCTCTGAAAATGTTGAAGTGGGTTCAGTCTTCTGAAGAAAAACATCTGAATAGTGAGAGAAACATTGTTTTCATTGATTTGCAGTACTGGTGCAGCACAGTGTTCTAGGTGACATAAAAGTAGAATAATAAGAGAGACTTGTTGAAAGAATAGTTTCTTGTTTTTATAGAAAACACAACATAATTAAAGTGTACTGCTGAGTCTGATCAGATCAAATAGTACTCAAGTTCAGATATTTGAAACTAAGAAAAAGGAAAAAAAAAAAACATGCAAAAGGGATATAGACAAAAAAACCATTATGATTCATGATACACATATTAATGCAAACTTTTTATTTTTCTCAAATTTAGGGGAAAAATTATGAAGAGAACAAGAAAAAACAGAAGTAAAAACATGGTTTTAGATGCAGTTAGGAAAATATGGCAATAAGGTTGTGATGCCATTGCCAACACCTCAATATTTTTTTTTTTTTATGTTTAATACCATGAGTAACAGAATCAAAAGCATAGTTTTCAAGATCTAAATGTGGTAGTAATAGTACCTGAAGATTGTTGTATCTGTTGAAAGTTTTAGAGCACACAGGACATGAGAATTGTGTAGGACCAATGAGAATTTGAGAAGGTGTTGGAATCCAATACTGGCCTTTGTTGTTCAATTTATCCAAAGGTTGTTGTTCAGAAATCATATTAACTTCCTCTTTTTCAGCCATTTCTATGCAATTTGATGAGACCACCCTTGATCCAAGATCAGAAGAAGAATTACTAGGAAGCCCTATTTGTAGTGCAACAGTAACACTTTCATCATCATCAACATCATCATCATCATCATGATTATATCCATGCCTTTCCATTCTCTTGTCTTCTAATTCATCTTCTATTGTTTGAGTATTAAAAATGTTTGAGGGTTCATTTTGTTGTTGATGATTTATGAGGCTTAGTTTGTTAATGAGAGGAAGAGCTTCTCTAAGAGGAGGAGAAGGAGGATTCATGGTGGAGGATGAGGAGGAGGGTTGATTATGAGATTGAATTTCAAACATGTTGGTTTGATGAGAAGAAGAAGAAGAGTGGTGATGATGAGGGTTGAGGAGCATGAAGTTGAACCATTCATCAAAAAGATTTGATTGAGGATCTGTCATAGTGTGAATGTTAGTTTGATATTGTAAAGGCTATATTATTGGGGATGATTTATATATAAGTTTCTTTCATTGACAATATATAAATATATATTATTGTGTGCATGTTGATGTATGAGTGTGTGTGAGAGAGAGTGAAGGGGGATATTAATTATGTGGGAGAATGGAGAGCCATAGGTTGTTTTAAGTAAGTTTGAAGGTGAAAAGAATAAAGGAAATAAAGTGTATGAAAAAGTCAAGAAATTACCCTCTGCAAGGCAATAAGAGAAATTAAAAGTGAAAGGGAAAGGCAAAGGTTAGAGTCAGATTAGACTTGCAGGCAGGTTGTCTATCATCAGGAGATAGATTTTTATTGGAGTATCACACACACTCTCTCTTATGCATCCCATCAAACCAAGAGAAAGGGTCGTGATAACTTATGTCTTAACGGTATATGTTAAAAAAATTTTAAATAGAAAATATTTAATAAGAAAAATTAATTGTCGACCTTTTTGATAAATAAATTTGGATTGTTTTTAATGTACAATTTCCACTTTCGGTATTCTTAACATGTGTCCTTAGACACATATTAGCATTTTTTAAAGAGAAATGCTTAGACACCCTTTCTAAAACACTCTTTAATACTCCCTCGATCCCTAATTATAAGCCCGATTTAAAAAAAAAAAGTCTGGTCTATAAATACAAGTTCCCTTACAAATTACCAAGTGCATTTTTTATTTTTTTTCGTAAACGTATCTCTATTTAATAACTTGCATTAAAATATGAAAAGTTAAATTAAAGACATATACAAACAAATGATAATTTAGTAAATTTTACACACAAATTAGACACATTAACTACATTACCAATTTTTCTTAATATGGGTGAAATTAGTTATAGGTGCTTATAATAAGGGACATAGGTAGTACTTATTTTTTATTTGATGAAATACATGCATGTTTCATCACTTTACGTGATATCTATTACTAAAATGTGGGAATCACATAAATGTCATCAAATAAAATACTGGATGTTAGAAAAAGTATTAGGAAGTCGAGAACAATCATCTCCCATTGAAATACTTATATACTCGCAACCTCAAATTAAAATCATTTAGATAGAAACTTATAAAACACACATCATTAAATTATTTCAAAAATATATATTATTTTTTCTTTAACACTTTTTCAATTATTTGTGTATATCTAAATAGATATTATTTATGCATGTGATCAAGTGTATTTGTGCATCCTATAAGAAATAGGGATAGATATGTAAAATGACAAAAAATCAGCAATGCGAAAATGAAAAAAAAATAAATTAAAAAGTAAAAGGCTAAAATGCACTTTTGGCCTTCCTAGTTTCCAAAAGTTGCAATTTTGACCCCCAAGTTTTAGCCCCTTTGTAAACCATGACCCCCTTGATTTTGACTCAGTCAAAGCTGACTTGGCGCACTTTTAATATTATTTTGTGCCATAAAGACAGCCTACAAGGATTTTAGCAAAAAATAAATAAAAATTCTCACGTGACCGTTGTACAACGGTTCTATTCCTCTTCCCCATAAATCACCCCTTCTCTTTTTTCTCCATAAACATTCCTCTTCTTCTCCATAACCATTTTTCTTCTTCACACAAAAATTTGCATCCATCCTCATTCTTCACTACATTTTTACTCGATTCAAACCCATAAAAACTTAACTTTTATGGATTCTCTTCCATTCAAACCCTTTTCCATACTATTTTGTTACGGATGGCTCGACCCAATGATTCTTTAGCTTCATCTTCTTTTGGAAAACAAAAAGGTATTGTTCTATGCTACTGTGGAGTTGATTCTCCATTGGTAATCTTCACTGTATCCATGTTCTCTCCTTGGTTCTACCTTGTTCCATCACCCAATATGCTCTTCCCTCCATTATTTTCCTGCATCACGTCACTAAGCAGCTTCTTCAAATCAGAAGACTTCGCAACCCTTACCTTCGTTTTTGTCTTCTTCACATCTGCGACCTTCACATCCGTTTTCTTCGCATATGTGACATCCGTTTCCAAAATAGGGGGGTCAAAATCGCAACTTTTGGAAACTTAGGGGGCCAAACATGCATTTTAGCCAAAGTAAAATATACTATATTACTATTGAACTTTTTGTGGGGTCCAATGTAATAAGATTGTGAGTTGCTTGTATTACCCAAAGAAAATGTATGTAATGGAGTCAAATATGATTACATGAGGATTTTCTCTACTTAAACCTTGAAATTTTTGTTTATGTCAAAATTTTATTGATAATATAAAAAATTACCTTGTGCGTCTAATTCTTTAAAACTTTTTTTTTCATCTTTCACTCTAAATCTTCATTTGCTTTCTCAAAAATGTTCAAGGATGTGTGGCCAATCTCAATGAAATTATGCTTCTTCAATGATTATTTAACGAGTTTTCATGTTTTTTCTTCATTTTTTTTTGTCCCTTTATGTTTGAAAACTGTTCTTCCATTCTCTTCAACTTCATTTTTTTTCTTTGCTTTTAGAGGTATAGTGTATACCCAGAGGTGACCCTAAGAAGAGTAATTGTCAGGGCGACTAATTTGGTTTGCATGGATTGCGCCAAGATGAACCGAGGCATGTTGTTTTGGCAAGCTCCCACTTGTAAAAGCATAAAACATGACATCTTTTACGGAGAGCCACCAATCGGTGATATGAGTTGTTTCCTTGAGAAAATTACTAAATAATTCAATCTTAAAGCTTTGAAGCTTCAACCAGTTAAGTTGGGATATTTGGTGAATTTATTATTGATTCACGATTGGTCTAGTCGGCACAACAAAGCCAAATTCATTGCCAATGTGTATATCTCAAAGGAGACCGAATTGTTGAGCCACACAATGGAAGATTTATGCCTCCATTCCCGTCTTTTTGTTGTTGCATTTGGATTTCAAGTCGCATAGTAAATCCTTGGAAGTAAGAACGTTCACCTAGTTCTCTCGTATTACATTGAGGTCAGGTGGGTGTGGTGGGGGGGGGGGGGGGGGGAGAGAGGTGTGGAAACAACATAAATATCATCAAATAAAAGAATGAATGTCGAAAAACGTATTAGGAAGTCCAAAACACTCATCTCCCGTTGAAATACTTATATACTTGCAACCTCAAATTAAAATCAATTAGGCAAAAACTTATTAAATACACATCATTAAATTGCTTCAAAAACATATAAAAGACTGAATGTTAAAAAACGTATTGGGAAGTCGAAAACACTCATCTCCCATTGAAATACTTATATACTCGCAATCTCAAATTAAAATTGTTTAGACAGAAACTTATAAAATACACAACATTAAATTATTTCAAAAATATATATTATTTAATTATTTTTTTCTTTAACACTTTTTCAATTATTTGTGTATATCTAAATAGATATTATTTATGCTGGTGATCAAGTGTATTTGTGCATCCTATAAGAAATAGGGATAGATATGTAAAAAGACAAAAAATCAGCTATACAAAAATGGAAAAAATTGTTAAATAGTAAAATATACTATATTACTATTGAACTTTTTGAGGGGGTCCAATGTAAGATTTTGAGTTGTTTGTATTTCCCAAAGAATATGTATGTAATGGAGTCAGACATGATTACACGAGGATTTTCTCTACTTAAACCTCAAAAAATTCCAGTTACGTCTAAATTTTATTGATAATATAAAAAAATTGCTCTTTTGCATCTAATTTTTTAAAACCTTTTATCATCTTTCACTCTAAATCTTCATCTGCTTTCTCACAAATGTTCATGGATGTGTGCCCAATCTCAATGAAATTATGCTTCTTCAATGATCAATTTACGAGTTTTCATGTTTTCTCTTCAATTTCTTTTTGTCCCTTTATGTTTGGAAACCACATCTTCCATTCTTTTCGACTTCATATTTTGTTTTCTTTGATTTTAGAGGAATAGTTTAAACCCAGAGGTGATCGTAAAAAAAGTAACTGTCTTGATGACTAATTTGGTTTGCATGGATTGCGCCAAGATGAACCTAGGCATGTTGTTTTGGTAAGCTCCCACTTGTAAAAGCATAAAACATGGTATGTTTTGCGGAGAGCCACCAATCGGTGACATGAGTTGGTTCCCCGGGAAAATTACTGAATAATTCCATCTTGAAGCTTTGAAGCTTCGACCAGTTAAGTTGGGATACTTGGTGAACTTATTATTGATTCACAGTCGGTCTAGTCGACACAACAAAGACAAATTCATTGCCAATGTGTATATCTTGAAGGAGATTGAATTATTGAGCCACAAAATGGAATATTTATGCCTCCATTGCCGAATTTTTGTTGTTGGATTTGGATTTCAAGCCGCATATTAAATCCTTGGAAGTAAGAACGCTCACCCAGTTCTCTCGTATTACACGGAGGTCAGAGAGGAGAGAGAGAGAGAGGGTTCGAAACCACATAAATGTCATAAATAAAAGAATGAATTTTAAAAATCGTATTAGAAAATCCAAAACACTCATCTTCCGTTGAAATACTTATATACTGGCAACCTCAAATTAAAATTATTTAGGCAGAAACTTATAAAATACACATCTTTAAATTAATTCAAAAATATATATTATTTAATTATTTTTTCTTTCTCACTTTTTCTATTATATGCATGTGATCAAGTGTACTTGTGCCTCCTCTAAGAAATAGTGATAGATATGCAAAAAGACAAAAAATCAGCTATACAAAAACGAAGAATTTTTTTTTGTTAAAAAGTAAAATATACTATATTACTATTGAACTTTTTGAGGGGGTCCAATGTAAGATTTTGAGTTGTTTGTATTGCCCAAAGAGTATGTATGTAAAGGAGTCAGACATGATTACACGAGGATTTTGTCTACTTAAACCTTGAAAAATTCCGTTTATGTCTAAATTTTATTGATAATATAAAAAATTACCGTTGTGCTTCTAATTTTTTAAAACCTTTTTTTTTCTTCATCTTTCACTCTAAATCTTTATTTGCTCTCTCACAAATGTTCATGGATGTATCACCAATCTCAATGAAAACTTGCTTCTTCAATAATAATTTTACGAGTTTTCATGTTTTTTCTTCAATTTCTTTTTGTCCATTTATGTTTGGAAACCGTTCTTCCATTCTCTTTGACTTCATTTTTTTTTCTTTGGTTTTAGAGGCATAGTGTAAACCCAAAGGTGACCCTAAAAAGAGTAAATGTATTGACGAATAATTTAGTTTGCTAGGATGAACCGTGGCAGATTGTTTTGGTAAGTTCCCACATGTAAAAGCAAAAAAGATGGTATCTTTTATGGAGAGCCACCACTCAGTGAAATGAGTTGTTTCCCTGGGAAAATTGCTGAATAATTCCATCTTGAAGCTTTGAACTTTCAACCAGTTAAGATGGAATATTTGGTGAACTAATTATTGATTTAAGGTTGGTCTAGTCAACACAGCGGAGGCAAATTAATTGCCAATGTGTATGTCTTGAAGGAGACCAAATTGTTGAGCCACACAATGGAGGAATTATGCCTCCATTGTCGTCTTTTTTTTGATGCTTTTGGATTTCAAGCCGCATAGTAATTCCCTGGAAGTAAGAACACCAACCTAGTTCTCTCGTATTACATTTGAGGTCAAAGGAGGGGGAGAGAGAGAGAGAGAGAGAGAGAGAGAGGTGTTAATCATGTAAAGAACCCAAGCTTGTACACATTCCTTCAAAAAATTAGAGCCCGATCGGCTAGATGTTGCAAAGAATGAAGATGACGAGCTACTTTATGGATTTCAATAAAGATGATGGGGTATAAGATCAATGTTCCCCGCAAAGCACATTCAATGTGGGTTTTTAAGATTTGAAACCTTTTTGAAGAAATTCTTGTAACAAAATAGAACCTAGAGTTGGAGAATCCATATAGGGCAACTTATAGTTTGGAAAGATTCTATCCACTAACTCAGTCGATCTAACATAGAAGATAAAAACTGGTAGAGCAAAGAAAGGAATAGACAACCCCATTGTTTAAGGAAGAGAACGATGACCTGTTGAGAAGATCTATGGCTACCATTGGGTTGAGTGAATCGACAAGGTTTAGTAAGTTTTCTGACCTATCGCGAGCTAAATAAAAGGTTCTAACAACCAACTTTTTATTTTCCGGTGCAATGATGATACTTTTTCATGTGCAACTCTAATATTCACATCACATCATCTCATCACTCAAGGACCAACCGATAATACAATGCATGAGGAAATTTTTACACCTAAAAATAATTATCTTGTTAGTCAACATCGACATATATGAGATTGGACGTTAAGAGAAGAAACCCCCAGCTAATGAAAGGTTAAGCAAATACTAGAACAGTTGAGCGAGGGAATCTAATTCCTTCTCAATCCCAAACATTGCACCATATTATTCTTTTTAAGGGCCCTAGTATTATTTTTTTAATTTGGTACATGATATATGTGAAAGCTACATTGTACCAATGTACCAATATGGTAGACTACATTGTTAGATACTTGCCAAGTTTTTTATTTTATTACAAGCTATGCTTTTTATTAAAAAAATTAAAAGGGTTAAGATATAATTCTTTTGACAAAAATAAAAGATTTTTGAATTATGTGATTCAGGCAAACGAGTTGAACATAACGAGTCGAACCAAGTGGTTCGTGAACTTTAAATGAGCGGAACTCGTGCTACAAAAAGATTCTTATTAAGCTTGAGTTTTAAGCCAAACCAATTTTTATCGAGTCAAGGTCAGACACATTCGACTCGACTCATTTCCAGCCGTGGCTAATAAGAATAGTTTTGATGTAAATAATCGGGTTGTACACTCTAATTAAAGAGAGTCAACCAATAAAACAAGCTTTTTCCCATTTCTTATATCTTTATATTTCCGTCTTTATCTTTATTTATGAATTTTTTAGTGTAGCTCCAAAAACCCTAAAAACAACCGTACATAATGCTTTGCTAGAGAAATTAGGAAACGGATAAGGGAGAGACATAATTTATCCCTCATCGTTAATCACCTAAAGAAAAGGGAGTCACACTCGATGACATTAGTTGAACCTCGACTAAATTCTTACTCCATCAATAAAAACATTTTATGTAGTCACTTCACAAATTTAAATAAAAATATAAGTTGCAGTTTAAAACGGGTCTAAACGTATAATAAGCTTAAACAAATGACGGGTTGGTAAACATTTAGCATTCTGTTTTTGTCAACAAAAAAAATTAGCATTCGGTTGAATAAAAAAATTGTTAAGCCTTTCTTGTTAATCTGATGAGACTGAGTCTGATAACTTCTAAAAAAAATAAAATTGTACCAACGTTTATTCGGGTTTAGGGTTTAGGTGATGAGTCAAACTATACTGTTTTAATGTTTTAACTAAAATTTATTCGGGTTTAGGATTTAGTTTTAAGTAAATAAAACCGAACCAACTTCTATTCAATAGTTGAATGTTTAAGCCGGATTTATATCATGTTCATCTGAAAATTAATCTTCAAAGATTATTTTTACAAATAAACCAGCTGGAACTTATGATACCATTAATATCCACAGTGAAACCAAAATTTAGGGATAAATTTAAGAAAATTCATTCATTACAAACCTCCCAAAGAATCTAGAAAAATGAATGTCGAAATGGTTTATGGCTACAACAACACACTAATGTAATAATGGTTAGCAAATTCAGATCAATTTATTATTATACTTGATCCACATAACTATACTATTTGTTCGAAAATTTTGGGAGCATTGCAAACAATAACGAGCTAACGATCAAGACTTTTAAAAGGTACTAACATCACATCTTTATCCAATTTAAAATCTTAAAGACATTTAATATATGATTCACACTTCTTAAATACTATTCATATAGTTTATACGTAATCTGATTTTGATGTTGAAAAACAGGAATCAAATGCTGTCTAAAAAAAACGGAAAAGAACTTAGGAAAGGGTACTTTCATGATAAGTATATGTTAAATTGAAACATATTCTTAATGGTATAGTCAATAATATATGATGAAAAAGAGACGTGGTACGTACGTGTAGAAAATGACATGTACATTGTCCTTTTATTCTTATAATTCAATATCTTGCATGCATAAGTGTGAGAGCCCCTCCCTAGCTTTGTGAACTCCATTACACGAGTCCCTTAATTTGGAGATGTTTCTTGTAGTATAATTAATTAACAGGATTTCAACACGTGGAGCATTTTCAAGCACAAGATTTTGATAGTGATAGTCGGCAAGGGAACTGTTTTTAAGCGTGGAGGACAAAACTTTGAGCTTGAAAATGAAAGCCAAAGTTTGAAGATAGTGTGAAGCAGCCATCACAAACGGTTATAGACAAATTATGAGCATCAATAGATACACAAATATTGGACAAGACAGTAACATTGATACTTACACCTACATATGGACGGCAATTTGGAAAAAAAAATTAATCTGATAAAATGGTGAGATCCACACGAGTTTCTCCCAATAGGAGAGTGAGTGTTAATAAATATCGGCTCCTCCATTTATATGTGTGAGTTTTTAATGGCTTTGTCATTTCTTTTATCTATAAAAAAATTGTATACTGTGATTTCATGAAAACTTTAACATTTATGCTAAATTTTACCATTTGAAATTTTAACACTAGAAATTTACTTGAAATACTTCAAAATTAACATATAAAAATATATTATAAAAAACTTATCAAGTTTTATGAAAGGGTTTGGATTGAGGGTTGACGGATTCAAATACATGTTACCTGAAGTATCAAACCATTTTAGGTTTACACAGATTAGACTCGAACTTGAATGGATTGGTTTGTTTGGATCACTCAGACTCGTACCCCTACAAATACTCATATAATTCTTCAATCAAAAGTGTTGGTGTTAAGTAGTAAACAAATTGAAGCTATAATGTTCTCTATTGACTAGTAACTAAGTAATAGAATGAGAACCATTGATAGGTAAAAAACGATTTTTTTTATTGTAAATAAAAATGGATTTTATAACCCTAAAAATCGGATTTTCTTAGAAATCGTGGTTGGGCCTAACACAATCCTACAAAACCGGTTTGTTAGGTGAGGATTACCCCCCACTTATAAACATATTGTCATGTCATCTCCTAACCGTATGGGACTCTTAACACCCTCCTCCCCCTTCTTGATCAGGACTGATCATTTGAAGCGTGGACATAAATGGCGGGTGGCTCGATAACGGAAACCTGATAGTAGGTGGTCCAACGGATCTTAGAGGAGGCTCTGACACCATCTTAGAAATCGTGGTTGGCCTTAACACAACACTACAAAACCGACTTGTGAGGTGAGAATTGCCCCCACTTATAAACATATTGTCAGGTCATCTCCTAATCGATGTGAGACTCTTAACAGATTTTACAAATATCATGGTTTGGATATTGTAATATAGCTGATTTTAAAGTCTCCACAATGTTCTCAATTCAAAAGCATAGTGGTATCCATTAAATTAAGGCATGTGAAGATCAACAAGCTTATGTTGTTTTTTGGATTTCCAAACTGTTGTATTTTGGTTTTTCAAATTCGATTTTCTACTGAAGTTGTTACTAGGTTGAGTCACGACCAGGTCGCTCTCTCTAAGATGTTTCATGGCACTGCCCAAAATTATGCAAGGCAGACTATCAATCGCGCCGCCTCCAGGATAAAACAAGTTCAGCTACAACTGTGCGGTTAACTACTGCATTGTAGAAAACCGTTCGAGAATTACACCTTCTATATGGTACTAAGACCACTCTTTTAATATTGAAACCACTGTTATATGGTATTGTGACCATTCTATTATGGTACTGAGACCATTCAAATATGGTGATACCACCATTTCGACTTTTTTAATTTCTCCTCAAATAGAAAAATATTGAAAGAATATTTATATACCGTTAAGATCATTCTTAATTCCGACGGGACATTATTATTCAAAAAGGGACTATGATCTTAATAGTACTCTTTACTCCGAAGGGACATATATTATCGAAGGGACTATGTTGTTAAGACCTTTCTTAATTCCGAAGGGACATTATACCGAATAGGGACTAATGTCTTAAGAACACTCTTAATTCCAAATGGACAGAAAAAACGAGATGAAGAGAAGAAAGACTCATCAACACAAGTCAAGAAAGGGAGAAGAGAGAAAGAGTTCTCGACAGCTCAATAGAACTCTTTGGTGTGTGTGTTTTGAACTATGTGAGCTCTCCTTTTATTGGGAGAGTTTGTAACTAATTTGGAGAAACTTAAGAATTAAGTAAACTTAAAAATTAAACAACCCGCATATCAGCTCAAGTAACAAAATAATCGGATAAGTTCAAAAAGAAACAATGTTCCAACACTAGATCTATTTTTTCCATCCTTAAAATTTGGGAGTTTGTGTTCTATTTTATATGGGACCCCACACTCTATTTTTTCAATTCACACAACACTAGATCAAAGTTTAATTACTTGGTGTTTATTCTTCTAGCCTTCCAACTTTTTTCCATCTTCACACCAATGTTCCAACAATATATAAACTGAACTATTTCTTTTTTAAAGAAATTCACAAATATCTTGTATCCAAAGGAAATTCTTTCTCTTCAATAACTTTTTTTCTTTTTATGACCAATCCAGTTAGAGACTTCTTGCTATGAAGTAAATGTATCATGCATGTGATAGACACAGTTACGTATGCATTTTACTGGATCACTCCTATTGGGTGGGTAGCTGAAAATCCATTAAAGATGTATGGAATTTAAAAAATATATATGAATTTCAATTTACACTAACTAGGAGAAGAACTTGAATTATCGTTGAAAATTGAATAGGGAGAGAATAGTAATATACTCCCTCCGTCCCTATATATAAGCACTCTTTGCCTCTAATAAAAGGGTGTTTATATATAGGGATGGAGGGAGTAATTTGGAATTTGATCATAACATAAATAAGTTCTTGCTAAATCATTTGCGTTTAACTACTTTGTTAATTTGATAGACAGTTTGTACTTTTTTTTGCCACGGATAGATAATCATAGTTTTCTATAGATAGATAATTTTTACTTGAGTTGTGGAAAATGGAAATTGTTTAAAAATAAATAGCCTTATCTATTGTAGTTCGATCGATCAGGGCTTAAAGAAGGGATTCCAATGCTGAGATTTTTACATGGATGGAAGAAAACAACAACCATACGTGTGTAATAATATTGTTTGATTTCTTGAGACAAATTCTTGCATAGTGTAGTATAAGTGCTAGATATTTCCTCTATAAAAAAAGGTGATACATATTTAAATCCATTAATTATTTGATATGGAGTATAAGCCCGTGTTTTCAGGTTAACTGCAGAAACACATGGGTGTCCAAGTCAAGTTCAATGTATAGTTGATTTTTGGGGTGAAAATTTGATGCTTTATCCAGTTTTTTATTTTATTTTTGAGGGATATTCAATTTTTTTGTCGATTATACTAGTGGCTAGAACTCACACATCTTAAATGTGGAGAAGTGAAGTCTCCCGGGTTCGAACCCTAACCTTGCATATAATATGCAATATCTTAGCAACTGAATTAAACTCAAGGGATTACATTTTAAAATAGGTGCAACACAAAGACTTCCCAAAAGACTAATCTAAAAAAAAAAAATCTTATCCATCTTCCTTCTCTCTTTTTAATTTGTTTACTATTACTTTTTTTTATATAAATATTTTTTTTAGTGAAAGAAAATGTTTTCATATTTTCTAATTTTATTTTCTTCATATATATGCATATAATAGTTGTCCAAGTGTCTTGTCAACAAATGTTAAGCACCATAGGCTGCAATGGTACGATTCTATAGTAATTACTGATGTAGTACAACATTAGATAGAATACGGTCGATCTCCTTGAAAGTTTCTATTTTTTATGGGAGATTTCTACAAATATTTAGTTTGTTTCGATATTCATTCATTGGCCTCGGCTTTGCGTGTTGCTATTCAAGTGTGAATGATATTCTCACATTGATTGTTAATGACTTTACTTTCTTTTCTTTCTTTCTTTTTTTACGAGGGAAACTTTACTCGTGTGTGTGTGTGTGTGTGTGTGTGTGTGTGTGTGTGTGTGTGTGTCCAGCTAGCCTGGGCATACACCCGGGCTCAACCCGTACTCAGTGGCGAATTTCCTTGGGACCTATGGAAGCCATGGCATCCACCAAGTATATATATATATATATATATATATATATATATATATATATATACACACACACAAACTTTTT
>Ga0228710_1008705_pt1 | contig 14435 bp, 9 predicted proteins | sample MedpolnodulmetaG_FD_177995 | JGI IMG/M metagenome (GOLD analysis project Ga0228710, IMG submission 177995) | Root nodule microbial communities from Medicago polymorpha collected in Santa Monica, California, United States - pink nodules | ecosystem: Host-associated > Plants > Roots > Nodule...
ACTAAATAATCCTTGATTTTTTTTTTTGTATCGGTGCCGTATTGTATCTAGATCCGGGTGATAAACTTTTAGCAAGTGTACTAAAAATATATCAAAGTAATAAAATTTATAAGTTCGTATCCATAGTGATTGTTTCAATTTCTACTCGGCAAAACCGTTAGAATAAGGGATGTATTAAATTCAGGTTGCCCTAGGCAGTTGGATTGGTTTTTATAAAGTAAACGTAAATGAAACAATAAAAGTTGGTTTTAAGAATATTAGCGAGAAGTATGGTTAAGACCTTCGAATCCTCTGAAGCTCTCCTATGGTAATTTGCACTCCTAATTCAAGCAATGATTATCTAGTTTAACGACAGATTAACAAAATAATTCTACCCAAGCTCTTGACCTAGAATTCTCCCCGCAAGTGTCAACCCCTTAATCTCTTAAGTGAATTCGAAACCGTTGGAGGTATTAAAAGAACGTTAATCCCTATGCCATAACCTAATAATGATCTATTTCTAACTTGATTACTTAGGTTAAACCTATTACCTAGATCAGAGTCAAAAGCCAGGGTTAGTGGTCATTCAATCTCTAAGATCAATTTGCGTATTCATAAAGTTAGGGTTAGTAGTCGATGATAAACATACAAAAAGCATTAAACATAAAGTAATATGAATTAAAACTAGACTTTCATTGATATTCAAAGGAGTTCAACAAATTAGGGTTCCCATAAGATTACATCAGATTTATCTAAGTCTCAACCACAAAGAGATTAGTTACTCATAGCTAAAGTACAAGATAACTAACATAAAAACAAGGATTCATACGAGTATTGGATGATTGACTATGAATTTTGATGGTCTCCCACCAGAACTGCAAAGTCTCTGCTCCAAACTATGCATTTTCTCTCTAAAATTGTGAACCCTTATTCCAAAAACGGACTTTTCTATATATAGGCCAGTGAAAATCGGCCCCCGAGCTATAAAAATTGGTGCCCGAATGTCTTTAAGTTGCAAAAACATGTACTCAACACTGTGAAAATCGGCGCCCGAATGTGAGAGTTCGGGGCGCGATTTATTTCGTATTAAAAAAGGTCATCCTGTGGCTGAAACTTGGGGCCCGAATGCTTGGGTTCGGGGCCCGAATTGGACTCTGTTGGAAATCCAAATTCTTCTATTTTTCTTCCTTTCCTTGTTGTTTAAGCTTGCTTGTGAACTCAAAACATCATGAAAATGACACTAAAAATAACGTAATGACTACTGTCATCACCGGGCTTCATAGGTAAAGTATAATAAAGAATTGTTTTTATCCAAAAATCAAACTATGGTTCTTTAAAACAATTCGTTCTAGGGGAGCTCATTTAACCACATGAGTTGATCACTTGCTCAGCCACATTTTTTTATATAAAGAACAAAAATTAAAATTTCATTGATGGTATAAAATAACAGTAATTTTTGTTAATATAAATTATATATCGTGGAATGGAGGGAGTAATTTGTTATGTCCATATATATTCCTTTTAAATGAATGTAATATTCATGACGTGTTAATTCAATTGTAAGAGTTTATCTTATACTCGAGAGTGAGTTCAAATCTATCCGTGCCGTTATAATAGTTATCGGAGTTATTTAAAAAAATACTAATTTCATCTTCTAAAAACTTTTAGAAGGAAAAACAATACTCTAATTGACCTTTCAGAGAACATGCACATTCTAGAATACAGATCTTCTCTAAACCCACTCAAACCTCTAAACTAAGACAGCAGATTCTAATTTCACTAAACCAAGAGAGCTTTGAAAGAGATGACCAGAAGTTCAAAGAAAAAAGTTGCAAGTAATATTCACAATTTATACAATGCCATAAAAAGGAAGAAATATATACAAATGTGACTGAAAGAGAGCTGTACAAATGACTAACTAGTTCAGAACTCATAATGAGCATTTGGACTTTGAATTTTGTTGTTTATGTACAATTGAATTCCTGGCAAAAATTTTGGACAGTGAACTATATACAATGGAGTAGGATATGAATTTAGCAAAATTATATAAATATATAATAAAACATTATCCCTCCTAATTTTTCAATCCACTAATCCATATATATAAGGTAGAGTCTACACAATTCTCATGGCCAAAAATTCATCAATCGATCAATCTGTCATATATAGGTATCATCAAAGAAAATAAATTATTTCCAATTTTCAAATAGATTTGAGTTCAGAAATGTCTTCATCATTTCATGCACTCCAAAAGCAAAGTTTTATAGAGACTAAACAATCAGCTACATGAAACTTCTCAATATGGACTTCAATACCTCTTAAAGCCAAATGATCTGTAACAAATTCTCTAATCTGTAGACGTAGTTCACAGTTTGAATGTAGAGAAAGAGTTAAGAGCTTGTCATTTTAAGCATATGTAGAAACAAACCCTAACTATTTTAACACGATGACAACTTTAGAGCTTGACATTTGAAAAAAGTAAAGGGTAATTTTGGAATAAAAAAAAGATAAACCTGTATATATGTTTTCCTTCATGAACAAACCCTAATTGCTACACACTGAAAATGACAATCATGACTTCCTGCTTCCGTAACATTTACAGAAAAATGTAACCGCGTTCATCTCTCATGGCTGATCGCTGTATATCATCTGCTACCATTCATAAACCCCTCAAATTCTACAGCACGAGGGCAATATCGCCGCCACCATCATCTTCTATTATTGATCGCTTGATATCTTCTGCTCCGATCAACTTCTTTTCCTCTACTTCCGGCAAGGATATTGATTATCCAACCGGAGATTTTGATTTCATTCCACACACTGGCTTCAAGAAGTATCTGGTTAAACTTAAGACTCTACTAGCACTCCCCTCAGAGTGTGTTAAAAACGGCAGTGTTCTTCAAATCAATTTGTCCGGCGTAATATCCTACACCCTACATACCAATTCAGAGGTATTATCTCTACCTCAAATTTGCGATAATTTGTTGAAAGCCATGTATGATCCTCGTATTTATGTTGTATATCTCAACATCCAAAATTTGAACACTGGTTGGGCTAAACTAGATGAAATTCGAAGGCAAATCTTAAATTTCAGAAAATCAGGAAAACTTATCCTGGCTTATGTCCCTAAAATTGGAGTAAAAGAGTATTACATCGCTAGTGCATGTAAAGAAATATATGCCCATCCTTTAGCTGAGGTTCATTTGTATGGACCCACAAATTTAGTTTTATTAAGGGTGTTTATCACAACTTTGACTTTAGCCACGAGACAACAACTGCATTAATGGATAATATTTACTCAAATTGGCTAGATGTAGTATCTTCTTCCACCGGAAAGAAAAGAGTAAATGTCGAAAACTTGGTAAACTTCGTAACTGAATGTGTCTATGAAGTAGAAGAACTTAAAGAAGAGGGTTTCATAACGGACTTACTATATAAGGATGATATTATCACCAACTTGAAGGAAAGGCTTGGGGTGAAATCACTGCCTTTTGTTTCTTTCAAAGAATACTTCCGCGTTAGAAAATCGACTGTTGGAATATCAAGGGCTGAAGAACTAATAGCCATCATTCGAGTCTCAGGGTCTATCAGTAGTACAACGGAGTTTGTTGAGAATATATATAGGGTCAGAGCATCAACAGAATTCAAGGCTGTTATTGTCCGAATTGACAGTTTAGGAGGTAAATTTCGGGCATCTAATTATATGTGGAGAGAAATGAAACGTCTTGCTGCCGAAAAACCCGTCATTGCTTCAATATCCAATGTGGCAACAAGTGCAGGATACTACTTAGCAACGGGAGCAGGAGCTGTTGTTGCAGAAAATCTTACCTTAGTTGGTTCTTTTAGTCCAAATAATAAATCCTTTTCCAAATCAATGACAAGAGACAAAATGGAAGAGGTTCCACAGGGGAGGGGGAAGGTTTGGACTGGTAAGGACGCAACATCTCTCGGTTTGGTTGATGCTATTGGTGGGCTGTCTCGTGCTATTGCTATAGCAAAATTGAAGGCCAATATACCTCAAAATGGTGAGGTTACTCTTGTTGAACTCTCAATACCCTCTCCAACTTTACCCTGGGAGGAGGAGGAATTTAATCTTTTCTCGAAGTACAACCCATTAGTGCATCATTCTCTTTTTGGTCACAACTCGTTATTGCATTATTTGTAAAGGGAGAGGGGGGGATATTTTCTTGTTGGTATAATAACTAGGAAGAAATATTACACTAATATATTATTTTTATTTAAGTTTTATGCAATTGATGTTATTGTAATTTAATGGTGCGATGTCTATTTTGACGACTATATTCACATTCTCATCTCTCTCTCTCCCTGAGCACTTATCATTTTTCTTTTGGTTTTCGCCTTAACTGTCTAATGGTTGCCAATGAATACAAACACCAAAAAAGCAACGGTGTAACTGCTTCTTAATATCTTGTTTTTTTGTACTTGTAAATTAACATGTTATTATTACTATTTTCTCAAGGTGGTGCTGATGCATACTCTGTCTGTGCCATTTATTTATTTTTATCCATAAGATTTTTTTTTATCCATAAACTTGCGCTTTCTTTAATGGGCTACTACATTGAAAATGGGTTTTATTTTATCTGATTTTCAATTACACTCAAATTGGAAGCTTGTCAACTGCATTGCATAGTCATGGTGAAGAAGCCTTTTACCTTCAACTCCCAATGTCACTACCTGTTTGGATAAATAGCTTCACTCTGCCTTCTTCTTCTTCATCAGGTAATGATATTGATTACCCCTCGTCGCCTTCCCTACTTTGTTGAAGCCAGAGTGGGGGAAGGAAATAAAAAATCACCGGTGGGATAATCAACATCATTGCCGGATGAAGAAGAAGTAAGGTTTCAAAGCTTCAAACTTACCAGCTACAGTTTTAAAAATCGGTTCATGGAAGGTTCATTCAAGATTCTGCATGTGATTTTGTGTTTTGGGAAATTTATATTTTGGATGTGCTGACAAGCTTAATCATCTAAGAGTTATCATATAATTGAAAGATACTTGGAAAGTTTTACATAAATTTATGTTTAATTGGTTGTTTCATGTGATTATTTGCGTATTCGATAGAGTTGGAGATCTTCAAGATACTTTTTGCAATACAGTGATTTGGAGATATCCCTAGCGCAAAAGCAAACAAACTATTTGTTGCTAAATAGTTGAGTTTAGTCTTTTTAAGGTTCATCAATTGCATGTTTAATTTCAGACTCATCAATAACATTAAAATTGAATAGCTATTAGATTGGATTCATAGAAGAGCTTTGATCTTTTAATTTATAGTTTTATAGGGCTATATTTGTTCAAATCAATCTAATTGTTGTACCAAACATTCTTCCCTGCTCCTGGTTGTATCATTAATTAGCTTGCTTATTGTGATATCAAGTTTCTAGGTGAATGAAAACAGACATACTTCTAATATTTGTCGCTTATGTTGTATTCTATCTTGTTTGGGAACTCCATCTTCTGATTTTGTAACTTGTAGGCAGTATTTTTTGCAATGTGAACAAGGAAATTTAATCAAGCATTTTGAACAGCTCATCCAGTGTAGCGAACGTCTTAAGTTCTTAAGCCAACAACCAGAGATAATGTTGGATTCACCTCATTTCAATGGCAAATGATCAACAATGTCTCGTTTTCAAAACATGGAATATCCCCTCATTCATCTCTGTCACCATCATTTATGATTGAGCACAGCTATCCTTCTGCCATTACCTTAGATATTGTGTCATGCGATGCACCTTTCCCTTATTCAGGTACTATAAGAACTTTGCTCTGATTTTGATTAGCTTTGTTATTTGTCTTATTCTTTCATTTAACTATAAGAACTTGGAACTTTAAGGGTTATTCACTTGTACTTCATGCTTAAATTTTATTGCACTTTTTTTGTTTGAACATTTCATCTTTGCTTGCTGGTTAATGTTTGAAAATTTATCAACGAAAGGATGAAGCGTCTCTTTTTAAATTAAGTGGCTGATGGATTGCTGGTTTTTGTTATAGATCTACTCTACCTGTTAGGATCATCATATTCTATGAGTATAGATAGATTATAAAAATTCTCTTCCAATACTCGTCAAATATGAGTACAGTTATAAAATATATCATGGTTCTACAAATTTGTCACTGTTGTTTTCTCATATCATTTGCCACCATTCTATCCATGCAACATAGTACATTTAATATGCTATGCTTTTGCTTATTTATTATTCCTTGTTTTGGTATCTAAAGTTGACTTTTATTTCCACGTTACGAGCAACAGCCAACAAGAGAAGTATGTAGCTCTGAAGATAATTCCAAAGGCCCAAGTAACTGGGATCAAATAAAACTTCCGTCCTTCTCTTTACTGTCTTCTACAAATGGATCTTGCAGCATTGCCAAATTCATACGACAACACGAGCTATGTCGAAGGACCTAATGATGGAAAACATATTCAACTTGGTCATGATCTTGAGTCAATGCAAGGCAATGGAATCCAAATAGATATGAAGGCTGCTGAAGAGGAAGGAGAGATGTGTATGATGACAATCTGGAATCAGGCATGTTCAGGATCTGATTTGGAGATTTCCTCTTTAATCTTCCTCGAGTTGCTTTTCTTCCAAAACTCTTGTTTAACATGTCAGAAGATTAATCTCATGTTTGAACTTCAGAATATCCAATTAGGGGTATAGTTCAATTTTTATCATGGGAAGCACTAGGATTTGATTAAGAATCTCTGTGCAGCCCGTGTAAAAGAAATTGTAGGTACTTTAGCTCTCTATCCTTGATTTTTACTTTTATTGCTTTTTCTATCTACGTAAATTATGGTTTACTTAGTAAAGCATTGGATACTTGGATGAAGATACTCGTATTACTTTGTATGATACGTTTCTTGTGTTTAATCAAGAATTGTTTCATCTACACGTTCTTCAAGCGATTCGTTTCAGGGTGAGTTCATTAACCACATGAGTTCATCACATGTTCGACAGATATCTTTGTATAAAAAACACTAAAATTTCATTGATAATATGAAATAACATGGCAATATTTTTGGTTAAAATCAATTATATTGTTAATGGATTATGTCCATATTTCTTTTAAATGAATATTATATTTCATGACGTGTTAATTTAATTGTAAGAGTTTATCTCATACTCGATTGTGAGTTCAAACCTGCCTTTTCCATATAATAGTTATCGGTGTTATTTTAATAAATACCAATTTCATCTTAAATTTTGTAGGACAAAAAAAGACACTATGGAGATGTCAAAATCCTAATTGACCTTTAACATGCACATTCTAGGATATTTGCAGACTAGATGGGTGGAGATTGATACCTTCTGATCCGTTGCATAATGTAGAACTATTGGATGGCATTTAGGGTGGGTGAGGTAAAGAGTTTCCCACTATGGGAAAGTTAATTTTGACCCTTAGATCAAGTAAAGAACACATTTTTATCATGGACTCACAACAATATATCTAACCACTCATCTTCTACAACAACTTTCCCGTTTCTCCCACCACCTCACCAGACCTTCTCTTTCCATCCCCAACTCCAACTAGTTACCTCCCGTCCTCCACCACCGCGGACAATAAGGTGAAAACCCCGTTTCGTTGGAATTATCATGCTCAGCATTATTATGCAAACAAAAGTAACCCTCTCAAAATGTGAATTAAGTTCTGTAGCGCGAGTATATTTAATTCACTGTTCCGGCCGCTTTTCGCTTGCACCTCTGCACAAAGAGGTGACTTTTGGATTTCTTGATGTCTATTTATGAAAATGGTTTTCAATGCATGAACCATTGCTAAAATGGGTATCTCTGTACAATGGGTTTTCTAATTATGAAAATGGTTTTTGCGATGAGGTACCTGGTGGGGAGAAAGTAGGGAAATGAGTTTGTAGAAGATGAGTGGTTAGATATGGTGTTGAGAGACCAAGATAAAAATATGTTCTTTACATGATCTAAGGATCAAAATTAACTTTCCCATAGTGGGAAACTCTTTGCCTCACCCACCCTAAATGCCACCGAACTATTGTGCCACTAAATCCTCTATTTACCAACACTATAGAATACAGATCTTCTCTAAACCCACTCAAACCTCTAAACTGAGACAGCAGATTCTAATTTCACTAAACCAAGAGAACTTTGAAAGAGATGAAAAGCAGAAGTCCAAATGAAAAAAGTTGTAAATAATATTCACAATTTATACAATACCATAAAAAGGAAGAAATATGTACAAAAGGGACTGAAAGATAGCTGTACAAATGATTAACTAGTTCAGAACTCATAATGAGCATTTGGACTTGGAATTTTGTTGTTTATGTACAATTAAATTCTTCCATCACGTCTAATCTGCTGCTGCCATGATGAAGAAGCAGGATCAGGAAGTAGGAGAGGATGAACGAATGGCGGTACCAGGTAACATGGCTACTGTCACTACAAAATATTCACATCCAACAGGTAGACCATATGGATTTGGAGTTGATCCTGAATTCAAGGTCAACCAGTCAGTAGTCCCTTTGTCGGGGGTTGTTGCCCTACCGTGCTCCGGAAGTGACTTCACAATTTGGTGTTCAATATGCACAATTTGTCCAACAATAAAGTTAGGTCTGCTTGGAAGATGGTCTGTAAATAGTGCCACAGATTCAGCAGATAAATAGTAGTAGTTAGAGCTGTTTTTTGTAATTGCCTCATAATGTCCAGATGGAGTCAGCACAAAGGCGGCAATCTCATGAACTTCGAGACAACCAAAAGAAATTCTCTCTTTATTCGCCTGTAATGCAACAAAATCATAAGCTGAGTAAGTATCTCAGTCCAGAATATGTAACAGGTGCAACTCGCATCATGCAGCTGTAACCAAAACCCTTACTTCTATCAAGAAAAGATATCTAAAGGGAGAGGATTGATAAGCACCCCAGCACTTGCAAACAGAGTTGTCAATTGCAAATCACAGAAAACAATTATTTGTTCAAATGTCGTTACGCTACAGTACTATAGCAATGTTGTCTGCTATGGCCGCTATTAGACAATACTTTGCATTATTGCAAAACAATAGCAGTTGGTTAAATTCCGCTAAGTTTTAGCGCCACTATAGCTGCTATATAACAACATTGCTTGGGAAACCCTCCCTTAAAATCTAGCTGTTAAGGGAGAAGAACCAAGTCACTGAAGTACTCCACTGAGCATTGCATATTATTTGATGTGGGACTTAGGCACCCAGTAATACCCAAAGCCCAAACAGATATGTAATTTATTGCCATATGTTGTTTAGAAACAAGCACAAAACCATCACCAACATAAGGACAGTAAATTACCTGCTTCTCAAGTTGAAGCTTATTGTAGTAAGTCTTCACCTGATCTCTCTTCTCCTCCAATTCTTTGCGGAGCTGTTCGTTAGCTGCATCCATTCTGGTGTATTTATCATGGAATTCTTCGCGGTGCGTAGATAAGAAGCCGACTTTATCGGCCAACACTCGAATACATCTTCGGAACTCGACAATATCATCATCATCTCTGTCATTAGCAGAACTGAAAATACAAAAATATTGTTAGAATAAATAAATTCATTAATGACATCACTGGAAAGCACAGCTGTCTAATACTGTTATTTTTAACAAATAACAAAGAGCTTTTTTAACTGAAAATAGAGAACTCTTGCCACAATCATAAATAATTGATAATGAACAAGCAAGGAACTTTTTAGGCATCACTAAGACGAAACAACCCCTCCCTTTAAAGTAAAATTCGAACTTTCTCGGACCGATCGAGTATCTGAAAGTCAATGCACTTATTGATGACCTCATAATTATCACAATTCATGCGATATAATTAGAGTATTAAAAGAACTAGAATGACTGAGGGGGGTTGGATCTAGCGGAAGGGGCAAGACTCCCACAACTTGGCTAACCGAAGTTCAAATCCTAGTTGGGAGAGGTAACCACGGACCTCGAATAGGAATACCTCTAGTGAAGGGGACCCATGGAAACAAAAAAAAAAGTAGAATGAATATCTCAACTACTAAAATGTGTGTTTTTACTTCAACTGTATGAGTGAGGAAAGTATACTTTCATTGCTACCAGACTACCACAACAAAACAGTTATCTTTTCTAATGGAGAGAGGATGCGACCGGGGGACAGAGGATGTAATTTTTTTTTAAAAAAAAATTGCCTGCAGATTCTCTCATGATGTAAGTAATAATAATGTTAGTAAATTACTTGGCCAAAGATTGTGCCAGATTGCGCAATGAATCTGCAAAATCAGGAACACCACCGGGAGCATAAACACAAGTCTTGAGTCTTTCAAAAAAGCTCCGCATCTTAATAACAGATGCACGCAATAAACTATACTCTGAGGCCCTCCTGTCGGCAGAACTTTTTTGTGTTTGAGCTTCCTCTCTCGCCTCGTGCAAACAATTCTCCAAGTGAGCGCAGTTCATCTATATAAAAGAGGAAAAGTACATTAAGATATAAATAGCAAGCGCAGAATGAACAGTTTTTCAGATGAATTGCCAGTAGAATGCTAGTTTGTGTAATAAAAAAGATGGAAAACAGTGACAGATTGGAAAATAACATTAAAATAGTAAACAGAAAAAAATGAGCCCTTTCTGAGAACATTTTTTATAAAATCAAATTTTGCAACTCTAAAATGATATGTATCTTGTTCAATTTCACATATTGTTACCTGAGATTCATCAAGTAGCGTCCGACTTGCTTCCAACTCCCTTTTGAGCACATCAACCTCCTCCATAACAGCTTTAAGCTTTGTATCAGTTTCATTCAATTGATTTGACTTATCTGCAAGTGCACTTTGTAGTTCCAACAACTTGTCATCATTAACTTTAGAACCCAAGTCTGGACAAACCACTGAGCTACAAGGTACAAGATCATGTGACACAGGCATGCTCTCAGCAGTCGAACTGTTTGTTAGTGAGAAACCCAATTGTCCGGTTATCTTATCTTTTTTATCTTTATCACTGCTTTGCATTTCTTCACGGTGAGGTTCCATCATAGATGAATCGAGATGCGGGTTCTGCATTCCAGATGAATCCAACATGTTTTCATCCACACCATCTGAAGATTTACCAGCACGTTCTGTGAACAAACCAAGTTTTGCATCAAAGGAACTTGAAATACATGAAACTTCATCCATGGGCTCGGTAGTAGATATTGAAGGCATATTGGATTCACCACTCACGTATTCTGACTTGCAATTATCTGTCTTCCCGCTACCAGCAAGAAGAGGAAAGTCGGCAGCATCATTTACACTGGACATCTTCTGCCCCTGCACATACTGATCAGACAATTTCTGCTCCAATTCTTGAATACGTTTCTCGTATGACTCACATTGCATCTGCTTCATCTTGAGCATGGACTGAACATGTTTGATATATTCATCTTTCAAATGCAAGGCTTCCGCTGTCTTATCTGTGGCGTTCTTCAGTATATTCCCCACCTTTTCATCGTCCAATGACTCGTACTCTATCTGAGGGCATAGAGAGCATATTAAAGCTATTCTAGCAGCAAGCTCAGCTTTCAGTTTTGCATTCTCAACCTCCATCTTGCAGGTTCCAGCAATTTCTACCAACACGCTGTCATCAAGGAGGTCCTCAGAATCATATTTCTCAAATGAGTTACCTGAAATATCTACAGCCTCAGCCAAGTGAGAGCTATCACTAATCAAACCAGATCCACTTTTAAAGCTACCATGCTTCTCCAGCCTGAAAGTTGCCCCTGCTATATACTCAGGAGCATAACGATCCACGTCAGATATGTCAATATTAAGCAAACCATCATCAAATGGAGCTATGTTGACATCACATTGGTTAGGAGAATCAAACAACCCCATAGATGATAACACATCCCTGGGAATGCATGAACCATGCACTCTCATAAAGTCGTCCCGTCTCGAGACCTCAAGCTCCCGTTTTGTAGCAAGCCTTTCAGCCAATTGGCCAGCCATGCCCATGTACAGCTTCATAGAAGCCTTTCTTCTCACTATTTCTGCAAGGCAAGCTCGGTACGAAGGACCAATATTGTGGAACAATTTTAAATCCCCAAATAAACCATCCTGTCGAACCATTGCCTCTTTAAATACAGGGAACTGTAGTTTCTGATCTTTGATGAGGTAAGAAACGTAAGTTATTCTTTGCATATAATCATGCACAAAAAGGTTCATTTCGTTCTTCTTTTCTTTGCAAAACTCAAGTAGCTTCGAAATAGCACGATCACAAGCCTGCATTTTAGGCAAGTGATTTTTGTCGTGAACATCATACATAGGACCCAAGGCTGAAACTGCATCATGAGGACGAAGCGAGGATGACAATTGGGAAGACAGACAATCATCCACCAGTTTCTTTACAGTGTTAACATCTTTGCTGCAAAAATCCCCAAAGATATGTAATTTATAAGTTGTGCTGATAACATTTGATATAGAGACAGTATCCAAAAGACAGAGAAGAATAAAAACAGAGAATTACAAGAGCGAATTGAATTATGTAATCAATATGAGTACAGATTACAGAAAGTGACATCCAGAATCAAATGACATTCATATTTTATTACTTCTCTGCTGTATTGTGAAACTATCAGTCCTAAAAACTAGAAAATGAAAGTCTCGGCTGTAAAAGCTTCGTATTCGTCATGGAATGGATCAAAAACTTTGCAGAAATGGTTCAAAAGAAGAATAAAAACAGAGAATTATAAGTGTGAATTGAATTATGTAATCAATAAGGGTACAGATTACAGAAAGTGACATCCGGAATCAAATGACATTCATATTTTATTACTGCTCTGCTGTATTGATAACTATCAGTCCTAAAAACTAGAAAATGAAAGTCTCAACTGTAAAAGCTTCATAATTGTCAGGGAACGGATCAAAAACTTTGCAGAAATAGTTCAATATTTGTAGGGATAGGACCCACTAACACAACATATAAGCTAAGAACCAAAATTTGAATATTAAATTCACGATACAAGTAACGAAGTTACAAAACCGGATTCCATGCCAAGGTCAAGTTGATACATTAACATTAGATGCTTCCTAACCAAGAATTAAAGAGCACATAATAAACACCGAAAATAAGAGAAAACCAACCTCAGAGATTGCATGATACTTTTTTGTTCATTTATATATCTGTGATGTTCTCTAATTGCTTGCTCCAAATTCTTGGTGGCCAAGAAAGGCCCACTGGTCAACAAGTCCTCGACACGATGCTTCACTTCCCCAAAACTCTGCTTAAATTGTGACATTTTATTCTCAAACTGCTTGTGGGAGCTGGTGCAATTCTCCACCGACTTTCTCAAGTTTTCTTCCTTCACCAAATCCAGTAAGCATTTACGATTCACAGTTTGCAAAGCAGGGTGAAGTTTGATGGATCTTAGTTTCTCAACATCCTTTCCAAAATTTGCCAAAAGATCAGAGTGCATTCTGTGTTGTTGCATATAACGTTTCATGAAATCCCCGTAGTTTTGGTTAATAATTCGATAATACTGATCCAAATTACACCTTGCAACTTCCACTGCTCTTTCTTGAACCATCTGTTCTCTCAAAAGCCTCTCACAATGCTCATATTTCATCGAGGTACCAGTATAAATTGCATGCCCCCGATGATAATGGTGCCTAAATTGTCTCTCATAAGAAGGTAAAGCCTTTAAAGCAGGATCCAAAGCATCGTCAAGAGGGTGTGGATCATGGGAAGACGAAGGCGATGGAGGCTCCAAATTTTCAGGAACATCAACTTGCTCCGGTGGTGGAGGAGGCGCATTACTTTGAAGCCTAGCTTTATTGAAAATGAACACTTCTTTCTCATCAGATGGAAGCTTGTATGCAGACAACGGCCTCTGCGGCTCAAGTTTCAAATCCGAACAAAGAACAAGCTGATCATTAAAATTGATCCCGGTAACGGATTCAATAGACCGCATAACAGCCTCAACGAGCGCATTCTCATCACATTCCAACTCAAAGGAATGTCCATTCTCAGCAATATGAACAAGTAGCTGGCTCCCATTGACCAAACTTCCGGTGATGCTGGAACTCATCTTATCAACACCACCAAATCCTTAATTCCTTATCAACACAACAATACCTCAATCACAATAAAACTTTCTTCCACCAGAAAAGGAAATCAATCAATTAAGACCAAATAAAAGGGTTTCACAAATCAAACTATCAGCTATAGTTGAAAGTGAAACACAACCCCACCAAACCAATCAAGCCTGATCTTCTTTTTTTTTAACCCTAAAACAATATAATTTTTTTTTTGCTTCTATTAAGAACCTAACAAATTCTCAGATTAGTGAAACCAGAACCCAGAAAGAAAAAACTTGTGCAACGAAATTTGTGATCAATAAATATTCTGAATTGAAGCTCAAATTTAGAGAAAACCCAGAAGAGAAATTCGTGGAAAAACACGAACTTTAACCTAAGATCCTCTGAAAAACCCTAGTAAAAAGCAAACCCAAGTCAGAAAA
>Ga0228710_1008707_pt1 | contig 14424 bp, 5 predicted proteins | sample MedpolnodulmetaG_FD_177995 | JGI IMG/M metagenome (GOLD analysis project Ga0228710, IMG submission 177995) | Root nodule microbial communities from Medicago polymorpha collected in Santa Monica, California, United States - pink nodules | ecosystem: Host-associated > Plants > Roots > Nodule...
TGTTATATGTTTGTTATCACACCTGATTTTGTATTCAAACAGGTGTTATATGTGCGGTTTTACACCTATTTTAGTGTAAAAGTGGGGTTACAAATACATATATCACACTAGTTTATTAGAAAAAACAAGTACAATGTGTTGTTTTTATACCCAATAAAAAACAGGTGTCGTATCTCAAACTTACAACACCCGATGATATAACCCCGACAAAAAACAGGTCTTAAATCTCAAAAAAACAGGTTTTGTATCCCTGATTTGCACTAGTGGGTTTAGCATGAGGTGGCAAATCCATAACGTCCCAGGTACTAGTTTTCTCAAAAGCCAATAACTCAACTTGCATTGCTTGTTTCCAACAATCATGCCTGCTTGCCTCATCATAGGTAGTTGGTTCAGGATGTGTTTGTAAGGAAAGAACAAAAGAAGCATGATTAGCAGACACATTATTATAAGAGATGTAATTGGATAACGGATATGTAGAAGTATGTGAACTATTACAAACATAATCTTGTAAATGAGAGGGAGCATTTTTAGTTCTAATGGATTTTCTAGGAGAAACAGGTACATCATTGGGAACAGATGAAGAAGAAATAGGTGGTAAAATATCATCAATGATAGGAAGAGAAGGAGAAGGTGATTGATCAGTAAAGGAAAGAGGAACTTTAGAGGGTGAAATGGGGAAATATTGCCAATCATCAGTAGTGGATGATGAGTTTTTAGGGTAAGAAAGCACATTTTCATGAACAGAAACATGTCTGGAAATGAAAATTTCTCTAGAGTGAATATCAAAAAGAACAAAGCCTTTGTAACCAGACTTGTAACCCAAGAAAACAGTCTTTTTAGCTCTTGACTGAAGTTTAGTTCTGTGATTATGTAAAGTGGAAGCATAACAAAGATATCCAAACACTTTGAAAAGATTAATGTCAGGTAATTGATCATAACGAATGAAGTAAGGAGATTGATTATCAAGAATGGGAGTGGGAACTCTATTGATGAGAAACACAGCATGTAAAATGGCATATGACCAAAAAGAAGGTGGCAACTTGGATTGGAACAACAAAGCTCTACCAATATTAAGAATATGCTGATGTTTTCCCTCTACTCTCCCATTTTGCTGGGGAGTTTCAACACAAGATCTCTGGTGAACAATGCCATGAGATGCATAAAAATCATGGAGTAAAAATGCTGGTCCATTATCAGTTCTAATGTATTTGGGAGTAATATGAAACTGGTTTTGAATCATAGTAACGAAGTTTTTAACATGAAGAGAAATTTCAGCTTTGGTTTTAAGCAAAATAATCCAAAGAAATCTGCTATGGTCATCAAGTATAGTAAAAAAATATCTATGACCATGAATAGAAGCAGTGGAAATGGGTCCCCAAATGTCAAAATGAATTAATTCAAAATTACTGGATGCATTTGTGGGACTAACAGAAAAAGGTAAATGTTTGTGTTTGGCAAAATGACACAAGTCACACACAAATTTATTATTGATATGAATGGATGGATATAAAGAAGACATAGTATGTAATCTAGAATGAGATACATGGCCACATCTGAAATGCCATAAAGCATCAGAAGGTACAATATTATCTGAATTACATGTAGAACTATTAATGGAATTACAAACTTTATTGGATGAAAAACTAGAAACTAAATGTGAAGCAGGAGGAGAGTAATGATATAAGCCATTCACTTGTTTAGCCAAACCAATCATCTTCATAGACAAATTGTCCTGTATGAGACATTGATTTAGTGAAAAATGGAATATGCAAGATAATGAATCACATAATTTTGCCACAGAAATAAGGTTTAAGTGGAAATGAGGTGAATACAAAACATGATGAAGATGGAATTGTGAAGTGAATGAGATAGTACCAGCAAAAGAAACAATGACTGAAGTACCATTGGGTAAAGTAACTTTGACATGTTTAATTCTATAAAAGGCACTAAAATATGACATAGTACAACTAATATGCTCATTGGCTCCTGAATCAATAATCCAAGTAGTAGGAGGAGAGACAAAAGGTATACCTGAAGATGAAACTTCATTAGCAGAAATGCTAGAGGCCACAAGAGGAGAAACAATAATGTTATTTGAAGCAGAGCCAGAAGAGGTAGATGCAGGGGCAACCAAGCTTGCTTGTTATAACAAAGATACAAGTTGAGCATATTGTTCCTGAGAAATGCCAATAGTGGAACTTGTAGATGCATTCAAACTTGCACTAGAGGTATTATCATCAGTTTTTGCCTGCAGCATATTATTTGAACGCGGCTGTGGCTTGTTACCATTAGGATACCCATGCTTTTCATAACAAAAATCAACTGTGTGATTGTTACGGTGACAAAAAATGCAATATCTGGCAGGTTTGATTGAATTGTTTAGAGTAACAGTTTTACCACGAGGTGAAAACCTTCTCGCATCAGAAGCATTCAATTGCACAAAAGTGTCTTCACCAACACTGATAGGTAGAATAAAAGTTGAGTTACTCTCTTCTTGAATCACAAGGGAGTAAACTTTATTCAAAGTGGGAAGAGGATCAAGTAATAAGATCTGAGTTTTTACTACTGAAAATTTTTCATTCAAGCCTGTAAGAAATTGCATAATTTGATCCTCATTTCTATGATTCTTAGCAACTTTGGTAGCGTCACAACTAGGGATGGGAATAGGCCAGGCTGGCCTACAGGGGCCTACGGCCTCGCCTACATCAGGCCAGGCCAGGCCAGGCTTTTTTGTAAAATAGAGAAGGCCTAGGCTTTTTTAGAAGCCTATTTAACTTAAAAGGTCAGGCCATAAGCCATTCAAAAAGCCTCTTAGGCCTATTAGGCCAACCTATTTAAGTAAATTTAATAATATTATTTATTATTATATTATATTTTATACTTTAAAATAAAATAAAAATTTGTTAACCTTTACAGTAATTTAAGATATAAGTATACATGCATTTTTTGCATATTCAAATGTATTATTATAAACTAGAATTGAAATATGATACAATATATAGTCAAATTCTTTAAAAACTCATGTTGATTATCAAAAAAGAGTTTAATCTAATTGATTTATTAGTTTGGTAGTCTATTTAAACTTCGATCACATTGCTTATTTAAAGATGTTCAGATGAAATAAGCTTTTAAATAGGCTAGCAGGCCGTATCAGGCTTTCAAAAGGCCGGGCTCAGGTCTAAAAAGTAAGCCTATGACAGGCCATAAGCCAGACTTAGGCCTCAAAAAAATGTGGCAGGTCAGGCTTAGGCCTTGCAAAGCCTAGCTCGACCTAGCCTATTCCCATCCCCAGTCACAACGACAGGGATGAACACATACACAATTAGGTATAGGACGATGTGAAGATAATTCCTCCCAAAGAGCTTTCAATTCGGTGAACTAATCAATAACAAGCTTGTTACCTTGTTTCAACGAATTGATAGATGAACGTAAATCTGCAATGCATATAAGATAAACCTTGTTGAGACGCTCATGAAGATCTTGCCAAATTTCCAAAGCAGAATCATAGAAAACAACAGTTTCAGCAATTGACTCAGATAGAGAATTAAGGATCCAAGATTGCACCAAATGATTGCATCGTTCCCATGCAGAACGAAGCAAATCATCACTATCAGGTACCAGTATATTGCCATTGATGAATCCAAGCTTATTCTTCGTTCCTAATGCGCGTTGCATTGAACGTTTCCAAACCAAATAATTCGATCCATTGAGTTTTGGAGAAACAGTTAAGGAGTTTGGTCCTTCACTAGGATGAACAAAGTACTCAGATTCAGTATTTGGTTGAGTTGCACCTCGCGCCATGGATGAAGATGAAACATATTCAAAGAAGAAATTCACGAAATATGTGAAGAATGAAGAACAAGTTTAATTGAACAAAATCAATTGAGAAACGAAAAACAGAGAAAGAAAGAACAATGGAATCTTGATGAGTAAAACCTCAAGTGCACGGTTCTACTGAAGTAGTAAAAAGAGAGTATCGTTCCAACAGGTAGTTGTTCAATTCAATTAACTTTAGTTGATGATTAGAAAGGGTTTAAGTTGCAAAGTTGGGGTTTTTAGACAATTGAAAATAATAATAATAATAATAATAATAATAATAATAATAATAATAATAATAATAATAATAATAAAAAAAATAAAAAAAAAAAAAAAAAAAAGAGCCTTGGGATTATTGGCCCGTCATGGTGACAAACCCTTCTCAAATCAAACCTTAAACCTAGAGCTTTATGTTAGACCTTCTTTCTAAAGACAAGTTTCTCTTTAACCTATCACATCTCCTTTCGGTCTCAGTGAGTGTGTTTCTCTAGCAACCACGCCTATTTTCATGGTTGATTGCTATTGAAATCTTAAAGCTCGAAACCTTATTGTCTCAAGGTTTGCTAGACTATTTTCATGTTTCGCAATCCTTGTCTATATTCACTTGTTTCAATATTAAAACTTCATCTTTCGATCCATCGATTAATATTTGTTATTGATTATAAGAACGGTGAAATAGATTAGAAATTAGGGTTACATAAAATTAGGGTTTAAGGCTTGGTTTTGATTTGGATTACGTCATTAGACTTATCCGAAAATCCCAAGACAAGAAGAGTCTACTCACTCATGTTCATCGTAGACATAGACAAGAAGAAGAAGAACATAAATAAAATAACAAGAAACTAAAAGAAAGAACTTTTATTAAAGAAGACAATTGTTACTATTGAATTCCAAGAACAAAAGATGATTTGTTGTGATAGCTAGCTACTCTATTTATAGTTTACAATAGAAGGTCCTGGGGGTTGGCACGGGCCATGCCAAGCTTCTGACTTGGGGGAAACATATTTGTATCTTCAATCTTCGTATTTTCAGCCCGAATCAGCTCCAAATCCTCTTTCTTTTGCTCCAAGACTCAATCTTTAGAATATTTGTTCCTGAAATTAAATAACTTGCAATTGAAGTAAAATAGTTCTAAAAAGGAAACAATATTAAATAAAACGAAATCAAATATAAATAAAACGGACTCAAATATTATATTAAAAACATTAATTATTGACTCATCAAATCTTCAACAATTGAATGCAGAAAACGCAAATCAATGAAGAAGAAACCCAAAGAAATGGATAAGAAACGATGGATCCATGAAAAACAACGAAGTAAAAAGTTGCAATGGAAAACGGTTACACGATCGTAACTAACATTCCCAACGAGGGAGAAAGAGCTCGTGATACCATATCAGGAAAATAGAGAAATGAATCTTATTAATGAAAAGAGTGTTTACAATTTATATATATACAAGAATGAAGGTGCATAGTAAGTAAATCTATACTAGCAACTAGTAAACTAAGGTGGCTTGATCTGCAAGTTATTCTTTCCTTCTTTGTCAATACACTCTGATAGTTAACCTTCCTGTTTATTCCCTTTGGACCATCACATCCCATATACATCTATATATACCATTATAAAGGAGTGTGCAATTTGGAAAGATATAGACACATAAAATAGATAGTGAGTCCTATTATTGAATGGGTCCCACCATCATTAATTTTTTACTTTTTTAAAAAAAATTGTATCTTTATCTCTCCAAATAGAGATGATTATAAATGGAGAGGGTGTGAATCCTAACACTCCTAGTTGTAGTCTAAAATAATGGAGGTACTTTGAAATCCTGCTTGGAGTGAGAGCCATGACCTTTAATTAGCTTGTAGCTGAAATTAACTTATGAGATTATCCTATGTATCAGATGTTGCATGTGCATCTTTGTTTCTTTCAATCCAAATGGGCCAAACTATATGCAACTGAGCAGAAATCATTATTTGTCTGACTTGAGAAGTCGAAACATTTTGACAGCTAAAGAGGAGACTGTGTTGAAATAAAATGGGTTTTTACAATGCCTATAAAGTTTTGATGATAACCAAATATTAAAAAACAATTGAATATGCTAATATATGTTTACTTGTACATGACCATATATTAAAATTTATCAATGTCTGAACATATATAAGAGCATCTGAAGCACAAGAGAAGTTAAAGATTTTATATAAGATCTGGAGAAATGTCAATCAGAAGCCAGCAATGAGATCAAAAGTGAAGAATTCATCTAGAATGCTAAGGAAGGTCAGACTCTGAGTCACCCAGACTCTGAGTTACCTAGACTTATAAGCCACGTCAGCTTTGTCTTCATCTGAAGAAGGGTCGCTTTCAGCCTCTGACTAAATACAATTTGTCTTCTTCTGAATCACGTGCTAAGTCAAATTCAAGAACAAAAGTAATGATATAGATAATTCTAATTACCACAATGGTTTTCAAATGTCTTTTCTAACGGTATTAACCATATCAGAAAATATTCCAACGTCATGATTTGAAATTTTCTCAAGGACTCTTAATGCGATGTCACCCCTCCAACGTATCTCATTTCCTTCCCTATATAAGTTGATGGAGACTTGAAGAAATAAACAAGACTTTGTAGTTTTTACAAGTGCCCTTACTATGTCAAATTGAAAAGCATGTAAACACTTAAGAATTTCTTACCAAGTTCATATCTTAAAAATTTTACATTGTTTTGTATTTTGTTTACACCTCTGATTGTAAGAAGTTTCTTTTAGTTGCAATTGACATTAAAAGTCTCTTGCTTGTGTGTTGAAGCACTTTGAAGTCTCTTTCATGTGTGCTTGTGTGTGTGTGTGTGTTTGAACTAAATAAATACTTAGAAAAAGTTTGAAAAAGTTAACACAATTTCACCCTCATCCTCTTGGGTTTTTTTCACCTTCAAATTGTTGCAAGAAGAGAGATCCATTGGTTGTTGGATACTTTTACAAAGCCAAATCCAAATCTAATTAGTAACAAAACAACGAAGAAAGATATGATTAGACGTCGATATTGTTTCTAAGATATCTCAAAGGTTCTTTACAGTATGGAATATTGTATAAGAAAGGTGAATTGGTGGTATGATTCTAATTATGCAGGAGATTTGGATGATAAGAAGAGTACATCAGGATATGTCTATAAGCTAGGGTCTGGAGCAATATCTTGGTCATATCTAAAAAACAAGTTATTGTCACACAGTCAACTACTTAAGATAAATTTGTAGATGCCTCATCATGTGCTTGTCAAGGGGATATGTTTGAGAAGAATACTTAATCATCTCTGTCAAATACAAAAGAGTTGCACCAAGATCTATGTTGGAACAAAGGGTGTTTCGCAAAATCACCTCTTAAGTTTTGATGATAACAAGGTATTAAAAAGTTATCAATTGGATATGCTAAACATTTGTTCAAGTGTACAGGATCATAATCAAAGTACTATTCATAAAGATTCTGAATGAACAAGTCAAAGAGCAATTAGGAATTTTATTGAAGCTTAGAGCGTCTGAAAAGAAATGCGTCTGAAAGATATGCATCTGAAGAAATGCGTCTAAAGAAATGAGTCTGAAGAAAGCGCTCATGAAGACACGTCATCAGAAGCAAGGTCATCAGAAGCAAGGTTATCAGAAGCATCTCATCAGAAGCCACTTCACCAGAGTTAACAAAGTACAACGTACGAACTGCACGACCACTAACTCTGCACACGCCTCTGCAACCACCATCTCTGCAACTTGTCTCCACATCAAGACAAGAATAACAGTAATATTGCTGCAGACGTTGTTCCGTTTCAAATGGAATGGATTTGAAGTTAGTTCTTCATAGGACAATTAACAAATCAGGCAAAAGATCAATGGTGAAGAATCAAAGCTTCAAGCAAGACAAAGTTGATGTAACGGCTAAATTTTCAACGTCTCTCAAATCCTCTATAAATAGGGATAAAGACTTGAAGAATATATACACACATACACGAGAACATAAGACCAACACTCTCTGTGCAAAACGTCGCAAACACATCAACAACTTAGAGAATTCTTACAATAGTACATAACTTAGAATTCTAAGTGTCTAGAAAAACAGAGTCTGTTCTGTTTGTATTGTTTTGTGAATACCTCTAATTGTATATCAAGTATTCAAAACCTTATTCAATTATTTGTAATTGTTAAGAGAACTCTCTTTCAGTTGTGATTGAGCAAAGGAAGTCTCTTTCAGTTGTGATTGAGCATAGAAGTCTCTTGGAGTTGTCCTTGAGCATTGAGAAGTCTCTTTCTAGTGTGATTGAGCAACTTGTAATCCGACATTACATTTTAGTGGAACTCTCCTTGGAAGTGCAAGGGGGATAGGACTACTTCCGATTTGTGGAAGGAACCTGTATAATTGCTTGTGTTCTTTCTTTCTCTGTTCTCTTACTATTATCCGCTGCATTAAAACTCTGAACTCAGTCAGACTCTGAACTACTTCAGACTCTGAATCTGGGAACAGTTTTTCAGAACGTAAGAAAGAAGTTTTTGAAAACACAATTCAATCTATTGTGATAATAGATCATCTATTAAGTTGTCAAAGAATCCTATTATGCATGGAAGATGCAAACACATAGGAGTCATATATCACTTCTTGAGGGATCTTACAAAAGATGGAACAATTGAACTGGTACATTGTAATTCAGAAGATCAAATGAATGACATATTTACTAAGCCCTTAAAGCTGGAAAGTTTCTGAAAGCTAAGAGCAAGACTTGGAGTCTGTGAGATGAAGATGATAGATTGCTGATTGTCTTTAGTTCGTTTTTGTCTTTCTAAGTGATTTTTTTGTTGTTTTTAATCTGAATTTGTTTGATAGGAGTTCAAATTAGGGGAGTGTTTGTTAAGTGTTGTTACTTGTTATTACTTGCAACACAAGCTTTGTACCTCTGCCTATATATAGGTTAAACACTTAGTGAAATAATAATCAGAAGTTTCCCATTTTAATAGTATCGACGTCCATCAATCGACTCAACCAGAATATTGCAGTTCAGCCAGATGATGCTCACGAACCACGACAACATGAGGAACATATTCTTGATTTTTGGTCAGCACATCATGTTCTCGACAATCGAGTTTGAAGTTTCGTTGCTGAGATCTTCTGAAGATATTCTCAAGATTTTGATTCGGCTAGATGAAGATATTTTGGTTGTATTAAATTGTATTATTATGTTGTGTCGTTATTTTGTTGGAATTAAGTTTAAAAAACTACAAACTATGGTAGTTTATTGAAGATTTTGTATTAAAGCGTCTTATACTTAGTGTAAAGGTTTGCAAGTCGCTTTGAAAACTAGAAAGAATGAATAGAACACATGTTGTATTCTACAAAGTCAGTTATATATGTTCTCACATCGAATTCCTTTATATAAGATGAAATGCTTTTCTAATATGTTGTTTTGAGCTTGTTCATGCTCCTCTGTCAAGTGGAACTTGTCAGTTGGCAGGGTAGTAAGATTAAGTTCATAAAAAAATATTGGAATGCATTCGTGTTTGTCACTACTCATCTTATATGAGAGAATTCGATTTGAGAACCTATATATTTGATTTGATATAGTGCAAAATGTGTTCTCTATATTCTTTTGAGTTTTCAAAGAGACTTGCAAATGTTTACAGTAAGTATAAGACAACATTTTTAGAAAACAACCATGAATTTAATTTTAATTCAACATCATGATGATACGACATCCTTAGGGAGAATGTAATGTAATGTCACGCAACACTTCGTTTATTGCCCAATTTGAACAAGATGAAATTAAAACTAAATAAATTTATCGTATTCTATTGTTTTGGAATTGATTTTGCGTACTTATGTATTTTTATTTAGGATTTATTTTGAAAATGAATGAATTGATTTTTTTAAAACTGCGTACCCTTGAGCAAATTAATGTTTTTAAAAATGTAGTGCATGATTGGTTAAAAAAAAAGAACATAAGGTATTGTGAATGAATGAATGGTAAATGAATGCAGTGGTAGCCGATGATAGATATGGTCAAAAATGCACGTTTAGGGGCTAAAAAAATGCATCTCTGTCAAGAAATGTTGTGATGTTAGCTTCCCTAACACCGGCGCATATTAACTCACGTTGTGTACCAACACGAGTTAACTCACGCTGAAATTATTTAGGGAAATTACTTGTATGATATAACAAGATGGAATAAGCCAAATGGACAAAAGCAATTTTTGAATCATAATGACACTAAAATATAAGTAAATTACCTGTATGAATTATCAAGATGGAATAAGCCAATGAAACATTGGCATATATTTGTGGGTTATACCATGGATATCCAAAAACAGTTGTTTTCTTTGGCACATTAATTTGGTTTATTCATGATAGTGAATGGTCAAAACTCAGTAAGCATTTTTGGTCCATCCTCCCAATTCTTGCACTTTAAAGAAGTGGAAAACATAAGTTGTGAATAAAATCAGAGTCTTTTCTTTTATCATATCTAAAGAGAGAATCTATATTGCTTTGAAAGAATAACTTCATTCTTCTAATACAGTTGAAACATAGCACACTAAATGAGGCAAACAGTGAGGTGGAAATTTGATTCTTCTAATTTCAAACGAAGATACAAAACAGAAGAAAACATAGCTTAGTGTGCTTAAAGTATTAGAATTTTTTAATTACAATATCCGTATCAAATTTGGATGTGGGCTCTCAACAACTTCATAAAATGGAGCATATTGTGATTCTATTTTAAAAAGCTGAACATGAAAAATAATAAAAAAAGAATCTTAATGGAAAATCTTATTTCAAGACTATATATGATATTTAGCTCCTTCAAGCATATGCCATTGTTCTGAAAAAAGAGGAATTAGTTGCATTTAGGAGAAGTATATCCAAAGCATAAAACCCTCGAGTATTAGCCTATTTAACTTGTACTTGGCAAACTAGACACATTAGAGAGAACAAGAGTGGGAGATTGATTGCTCTACTTTAGTAAGCAAGTCAGTCATAGGGCATGTCTCTATTGGCAGGTGATATAGTGATATTTCATTAGGCTCTAGAAATTCATTTGCCAAAGGAGAGTTGCCCTGTGAATGTTTAGCTTAAACATTTGTTACATTTTTCCAAAAGGTACTCCTCCGTTTCACAATACTTGTCCATTTTGAAGAAATTACACATACCAAGGAATCAAATAAATGTTGTCATTTTTGATAAAATTCTGTGTTTTTTCTATAATACCCTTACTCATTTATTATTTCATTCTATTATTTCTCTCTCTACAATAAATAGCTAAGGGTATTATTGATAAACCAATAATTAATGTTGCATCGAAACTTGAACGTGACAAGTAAAGTGAAACAAAATTATTCTCCAAAACATGTCGCAAATCATTTATAGAATTCTAGCACTTGAAGTACCGGCGACTAGAGAAAAGAATCAGAAAGAATGTATGTAAATTGATTTGTCGAACATCCTTTACATTTAAATGCAATACAGTTTACCTTTTCTTTAAGTTTCCGCGTTTTAAATTTTAGTCCTTTTACCTGCATCAATATTTACATTTTTTTCCGTCGAAAGACGTTTTCTTTCATACATAAAACCATTGTATTCATAAAGCAACCTATGAATATGATGAACACTCATGCATTTTCTGGAAAAAGATTGTGTAACATGCTCTAGGATTTCTAGTTTGACCCTGCTTGTAATAATCAAAACTAGACTTGTAGTTTACCAAAAATATCGGTAAATAAATTGACATGTCTAGTGGGACCCTGTTTGTGCAATTTTTCAAAAAATTTTGGAAGAAACTTCCATAACGTTTCAAAAAAAATTCTAGTGTAATTGTGGAAATATTTCTGGAAAAATTATAATTGGCTTTGCTAAACCTTTTTCTGGAATGATATTTGTTTGTGCATTCATTTAAGAAATGGTAAGCCTTTGAAAGAAATGGCTCGACCCACCAATAGTGGAACTTCTGCGTCATCATAATTGATGTGCAGATTAGGCAAGTGTACCAAATCGTTTATCAAGTAATAAAATGATAAGTAGAGTATTGTATCCACAGAGATTTTCGTTTCGTCCAAACAATTCACGTTAGTTAATTTTAGTTGACAAATAAATCAAAGAGTTAAAAGGTTAGAGATTTTCACTTTTTATCTGTTTGCAACAGAGTAAGTTACCTGTTTTGGTCGCAAATAAGTAAGCAGCAGTTAGGATTCTTCGAATCCCCTTATTTATATCGTTGGATATTAAACAACAGTAATGTCGCGTTCATTTATCTTAGGTAGACTATACAAGTGATGAGGCTGTTGGGACCTATATAATTGATTTGATATAATACAAAATGTGTTCTCTATATTCTTTTGAGTTTTCAAAGAGACTTGCAAATTTTTACAGTAAGTATAAGACACTTTAATGCCAACATTTTTAGAAAAAAACCACGAACTTAATCTTAATCCGACATCATGATGATACGACATCCTCAGGGAGAACGTAATGTAATCTTGCCCGATTTGAACAAGATGAAATTAAAACTAACTAAATTTATTGTATTCTATTGTTTTGAAATTGATTTTGCATACTTGTGTACTTTTAGTTAGGAATTATTTTGAAAATGAATGAATTGATTTTTTTTTAAAACATGCTTACCATTGAGCAAATTAATGTGTGGTTAAAAAAATGAACATAAGGTATTGTAAATGAATGAATGGTAAATGAATGTAGTGGTAGCCGATGATAGATATGGTGAAAAATGCACATTTAGGGGCTAAAAATAAAAAGCATCTTTGTAAAGAAATGTTGTGATGTTAGCTTGCCTAACACCGGCGCATATTAACTCACATTGGGTACCAACGCGAATTAACTCACGCTGAAGTTATTTAGGGAAAATCGGGGTGGAAATGAGAAAAGCCAAATGGAGAAAAGCAATTTTTGAATCATAATGACACTAAAATATAAGCAAATTACCTGTATGAATTACCAAGATGGAATAAGCCAATGAAACATAGGCATATATTTGTGGGTTATACCATGGATATCCAAAAACAGTTGTTTTCTTTGGCACATTAATTTGGTTTATTCATGATAGTGAATGGTCAAAACTCAGTAAGCATTTTTGGTCCATCCTCCCAATTCTTGCACTTTAAAGAAGTAGAAAACATAAGCTGTGAATAAAATCAGAGTCTTTTTTTTTATCATATCTAAAGAAAGAATCTATATTGCTTTGAAATAATGACTTCATTATTCAAATACAGTTCAAACATAGCACACTAATGATACAAACAGTGAGGTGGAAATTTGATTTTTCTAATTTCAAACGAAGATACAAAAGAGAAGAAAACATAGCTTAATGTGCTTAAAATATTAGAACTTTCCAATTAAAATATCAGTATCAAATTTTGATTCCTAGTGTGCAATCTCTTTCATATTATGAAGTGGTGATTACTTTTACCTTATGACATTGGATGTCGTCTCTCAACAACTTCATAAAATGGAGCATATTGTGATTCTATTCCCAAAAGCCGAACATGAAAAATAATAAAGAAAGAATCTTAATGGAAAATCATATTTCAATACTATATATGATATGTAGTTCCTCCAAGCATATGCCATTGTTCTTAAAAAAGAAGTAATAGAATTTAAGAGAAGTATATCCAAAGCATTAAACCCTCGAGAATTAGCCTATATAACTTGTTGACAGTGTCATTTGATACTTGGCAAACTAGATACATTAAAGAGAACAAGAGTGGAAGATGGATGGCTATAGTAAGCAAATCAGTCATAGGGCATGTCTCTATTGACAAGTGATATGGCTCTAAAAATTCACTTGTCAAAGGAGAGTTGCCCTGTGACTGTTAAGCGTAAACATTTGTTACATTTTTCCTTCTCATGCATTGGAACAGTTTAAAGAGGTACTTTACACTTATGAGTGTTTAGTTTACATATATTTTTCCTTGCCATTCATTGCAAGGAGCTTCGCAGCTTCACATAAAGGCATATATGCAAAGAAGGAGGCGTCCATGAACTTCTTGACCGACTAACAAGAAGGAGTAGCATGCATGTGTGAACTTGACTGAGATCTCCCCGGGTGACTGGATCCTCTTTAAGGTTGCCACACGCTTAAGACGAAGTTTGACAATTCATAAAGTCTTTTTTTTTTTTTCTGAATGGAAAATATTAGAACGTTAATTGTTATGATAGTTTTTTCTCCTTTCCAGGACCCCCCAAACCTTTATCTCCTTAACCTTTAGCTCAAATCAGTAGAGCTACCCAATCCTAGGAAAATATACATTTCAACATTACCTCTAATGTAGACATTAAAACTCACACTACGATGCATAAAATTGATTAGATCATTTTTAGTCTCATCATTTTATAGGTAAGTACTATAACAAAAAGTACTAGTGTTAATTGTGAGAATAAGTGATTTTCCCATATGGGAGACTAATCTTCTAGGTAACATTTCCATGAGGGAGGAATGAAGGTGAAGTCAATAGAAAGATCTTCCCATATGGAATAATTAACTAGCAAAGTGATTGATATTTGATAAGTGTACCAAAACTCGTCAAGTAATAAAAAAGTTTGTATCCACAGCTATGAAATTAATTAGAAAACTTAC
>Ga0228710_1008710_pt1 | contig 14420 bp, 9 predicted proteins | sample MedpolnodulmetaG_FD_177995 | JGI IMG/M metagenome (GOLD analysis project Ga0228710, IMG submission 177995) | Root nodule microbial communities from Medicago polymorpha collected in Santa Monica, California, United States - pink nodules | ecosystem: Host-associated > Plants > Roots > Nodule...
TCGTTTTACTTTTATGTCGAATAGAACAATAGTTTTACACAAACAAACAATTTATACCCAAACACTTAACGTGATGAATATTGTGAAAATGCTTATGAAATACGCAACTCCCTGCGGAAACGATCCCATTATACTTACGTGTAAATAGTTTATGACATGTAAAAATCTTACATCAGAGCCTGGAGGTCAGGGGCTCCCGGACACAAGTTAGACATATTTGTCAGGCTCGGGACGTAAAACACACACTGAACAGGAGGCAACCTATTTTGTCAAGCTAGTGACCTAAAAGAAACGCTGAATAAGAGTCAACCTATTGATTGTCGTGAAGGAGACGTTAAACACGCGATGAATGGGTGGCAACCCATTAATTTATTTTTTTTGCATTTTATTTTATGTTAAGCTGAGATTTCCTAACTAGTCAATTTATTTCTTTTTCTGTTGCTAATCCTCAGTACTATCATTTCTTTTACATTACATTTATAACCTTTCCATTTATGCTTAATCTTGTTTTAGTCTTAGAGAATTATTTCAGAACATTTACAGAGGAGGCTAGGTTGCCCTTACATTCAAGAGCACGGTAGCCATTAGGGATTACCACTGAAGATACTCACACATGTCAACATCTATTTACTAAATAGCATAATCGGTGAGATTTAGAGTCAAATATTTCTAATCCATTATATTTTGTTAGTTATTATAATTCTTTCTATCATGAGTGTTCCATGTGTATGTTATTTTTGCTTGTTCTTATTCAGTATATTAAGGACCTTCTAGCTACCCAAAATTTCTCTATCCATCATACTCTTAGATAAGGAAACCAATGTCCGAATTTCATGGCTAAGCTGGGAGCTTTGAAAAATGTTGAGTTTACAATCCATGGTTCTCCTCCTCAGGATCTGCTTCCCCTTCTCAAGACAGACACTATGGGATCCCTCTTCATATGAGGCTCTAGTTCAGTTTTTGTTTTTTATGTCTTTTGCTTTTTTGTTGTTTGTTTAACTTTGTAAAAAAAGTAAAATCGAACAATTTTTTTTTATCATATATTTGATGAACAATGGTCTTTACAAATAAAATTATGTCAAATTATTTATAACAGGATATATTTGCAAATAAGTGTCATCTCCTTAACTCCATTTATGCTCGAGGGATTTTAATCATAGGACATAGAGACCAACAAAGATTACATAGTCAAACAAGATGTAATTATATTACAATATAAGCATATAATGATCAACATAGGAATTGTGCTAAGTTAGACTTAGAGACCACCAATTTTGATAATTGTATGCATGATTTTATTTTGGAATCTAAGGAACAAACGATTTCTCTACTCCTCTTCTCATTTTCCTTTTCAATTTCACATATTACTACAACAACTCCATAATCAATTATTTTTTATAGCTTCTACCTTCAAACATGGAAACTTGATCATGTTTATTTAGTTAATTTCATGTGAAGAATCAGCAATTATATTGTTTGGCCTTCTTTGTAGACTTACTAAAGAGTAATAAGCTCCACTTGGCGCTTTAGACAACAAAGATGAATGTGTTCCTTTCTCAACAACACTTCCCTTATCCAAAACAACAATTAAATCACAATTTTGTATAGTACTCAACCTATGTGCCACAACCACACTTGTCCTTCCAACCATAACCATTTCTAAAGCATCTTGGACTAATTTCTCTGATTGATTATCAAGTGCACTTGTTGCTTCATCCAAAAGCAACACCTCCGGATTTTTCAATATAGCTCGAGCTATTGCAATTCTTTGTTTTTGACCACCACTAAGTTGAACTCCTCTATCACCACACAATGTGTCATAACCATGTTTCAAACTTGATATGAAATCGTGAGCATTTGCAGCCTTTGATGCCTCAATAATCTCACTCTCATCAACTTTATCATCATATGCTCCATACACAATATTTTCTCTTATGGTACCACCAAACAATGTTGGTTCTTGACTTACAAGTGCAATATGTTTCCTTAATGACCTTAGATGATAAGTCTTTATGTCTCTACCATCAATTGTCACTATCCCTTTAAGTGGATCATAGAATCTCTCAATTAGTCCTATGATTGTCGATTTTCCAGAACCACTTTCTCCAACCAAAGCTGTTGATTTTCCAGCGTCAATTTCAATAGAAAACCCCTGAAAGACCATCACACTAGGCCTAGCCGGATATGCAAAATGTACATCATGAAATACAATTTTTCCTATCAACTTTTCAGCTTTGAAACCTTCTAAATTATTTGACTTAATTTTTGTATACCTATCAAGAATTGCAAAAACCGATCCAACAACATCAGAACCTTTAGCAAGATCATTAGTCATGCTACTGGCAGCATCGGCAATAACTTTTCCAATGCTTATCCAAATCATAATAGTCTCAAAGAATTGCTTTTTTGTTATATATCCATGTGAGACAAGTTTTCCACCATACCAAAAGTTTAAGGCTCTAGTACAAAAAATGAGGCTTTGTGAACATGCAAGCCCAATACCTGCAAACCAAGATTGTCTAATACTTTCATGACTTGGACCTTGTTGGGCTTTTTCAAGCATTTTGAGGATTCTATTTTGTGATGAAAAAGATGTGATGGTTCTTAGGTTTGAAACAGCTTCGGCTGCTGTTTTGCTACTTTCATCTTGAGCCTTAATGGCTTTACTTGACATGCTATTAAGAAGAACACGTCTTGTGTAGAAACAAAATATGGTAATTGGTTGAACTGATATCATAACAATGGATAGTCTCCAAGCAATGATTAGACCCATGGTGAAAGTTATTATCATTACTGATATAGTTCGTACCACTAATGACAATCTATCACCCACCAAAGATCTTACCTGTATTATTAATTTGAAAAACAAAAGTTACAAAAATAAATTATATTATACTAAGAATTGAGTTAGAATCAAAATCCTAAAGGTATATATAATATACCTCATGAAAATACATATAATTATTGCTTATATATTGCTCAAAATGAATAACAATCGGTGACTTGAAAACAAAATTACTCAGCAATCTCTTAACATAATTTCAAGAAAATATTTATCCTTTTTATATATTTTTTCTTCGATTTGTTCCTTCTATATTTCTCATAAAAGTTCATCTTTTCCACTATATTTCTCATAACCAACCTAATTAAAGGAAAATGTTAACTAGTTAAAGAGATTAATATAGAAATATTGTATTGAGAAATGATGAAAAATGAAATGTTTCACTTTATGAAAGTCAAAAGTTATTATTTTTAATGAAATTTTTTTATTTTTAACTTTCTTACATATGTACTCTATTAAGACCTATGCTTAGTATACATGAAGAAGAATATGTGATGATGTCTTAATTTGTTGCCAATATTTGGAAGCATCTTGATGAATATAGACAATATTTCAGGACAAGTAGACCATTCATAGGGCTTCATGTCTGTACATGTATGATGCACTAAACACACTATTCCTATCATGCAGTGTAAATAATGAACACGTTGAAAAAATAAACCTTATCTGAGTTAAGCTCACGATGACACTTACTTCAAACATCTAACTTAAAAGAATGTATGATGTATTTGGCTGCCTATTATTTTTTTCTTGAAATGAATAAAAATATAAAAGGGCTAAATCTTTTCTTAATTTTTTTTTATTGTAACATTTCAATTACCTTATTTTTAAAAAAAATAATATGACAAGATTGTGAAATAAAATTGAAAATTGAAGCGTCTAACATGTACCCGTTACAAATTTGAACCTCTCTATTTTTAATAAATTTTAATAAAATATTACATTGATTCTCAATTGTTTATAAATATAAACAATATTTTTTTATTAAAAATGGTAAAGGTCCCCTTTGTACCTTTTCTTGAGATTCATACTAGATGCACCATTGACGGTTTATGGAAAATTCTTTTTATATGTCAGTCTTAGAACATGGATTTTATATTATATTATATGTACATATTTACGATAACATGCTATTTTTAATAAAATAAATAAATTTGAGAAGAACATACCACGTTGGCTTCCTTGGCAAGTCTAGAGCAAATAGCACCCGTGGAATTTTGATCCTCATCAAACCATCCAACTTCAAAAGTGAGTATTTTGTAAAACATTCTTTCTCTAATCCTCTTAGTCAAGTACTCTCATGTAAGCAAAGCTATAATGTTGAAGCATATTGAAAACAATAGATGCCAAAGCCAACCCTAGAAAACAAAAAGCATATATCTTAATCTGCTTCTTCATCTCATCATGGTCATTCAGAAAATAAACTGATGCAACTGATCCCGTTGCAAATGCAGAAATAGGTTGAACCGCACTGAATAAAACCGCATTCAAACATCCCAAACACACTTGCTTCCACTCTGGAACATTCATTGCCAACAACCTTCGAAATGAGGGAACCTTCACCTTCTTCTTCTTCTTCTTCTTCTTATTAGTATCATTATCAACTTCGTTAACAACATCTTCAACAACATTGTTATAAGTAACGATATCACCACCGCCATTTGTCATTGAGTTGAAAGTGCTAGAACGACTCACAAATCTACAACTACCAGTGTCTTGAATGTGATGTCTATTCATGATAGATAGAGTGTCGTCGTTTTGGTCATTTTTGGTGTGTTGGAGATGAACTAGGGAGGTGTAAATAGAACTATCATTTTGCAAGAGGCTTTCGTGAGATCCTGTTTCCATGATCTTACCATTTTGAACAACTGCAATGATGTCTGCATTTTGGATGGTGGATAAGCGGTGAGCGATGAAGATGGTGGTGCGTCCAATTGCAGCTTTGTCTAGAGCTTCTTGGACAACTCGTTCGGATTCAGAATCAAGTGCACTTGTTGCTTCGTCTAGCAATATAATTTTTGGCATCTTTACTATGGCTCTTGCAATGGCAATCCTTTGCTTTTGTCCCCCTGACATTTGAATTCCCCTCTCCCCAACCTGTAGTATTAAGCATACAATTAACATCATATTTTAACTCAACACACCTTTTTAATTTAGTGGGATTAGTTTGATTCATGCGAGTTTGATCTTGCTTTGCAAACATTTTTTAACCAATAATGTGTTATGCAAAATAAAGTATGCAATATATGACGTTTGTATCAAAAATATGATAAAATAAAATAAAATAATATTTTTTTTGTTATCATGTGCGCATCAACTCTACATTGTTATCTGATTTATGCTAATAACTTACTTGTAAGGAATATTAAAACGGACAAAACTTAGGATGAAAAATACGTAAGAAAGTGCACTTAGGTTCTGTCTTATAAAAAACACGCATTTTGAATGTTTTTGCACATATTTTTTTTATGTACTAGTTTAAATTGCAAATATATATGTAGTTATGTACTACATTCATCTCCTTTATTTTATCTTTTTGATAATTTTCACATTATGAAGAAAAGTATGCAGTGTATTTAATGTATATATTTTGTCTATAGATGCTTGTAAAATACCTTTTTTGGATGTGGATGTATTAAAACATACACACTTAGTAATAATATTAATTATTGAAATATTTGGAAACATGTATGCCTCTAGTAATTTAATTAAAATGATCAGCCTTTTCAAAGGAAACTTGTTTATATTTAGAATTAATTTCCTAATAAGTTGGTAGTGGCATATTGAAGTCTATGAGAATTATTTATCATATCTTTGTCATTGATTCTGTTAACGTTACTCCAATGGAAATTCCTTAGTTGCTTAGCTTAAAAAAACTATGCTATTGAATTTTATTATTAGAGCATACTGCATACATATATGGTTGTGACAACTACTTGCAAATTACACTTCCATATATATAGTAGTAAAAGGAATATGAACAAATGCTTAAGAATTAAAAATAAATTTGAAGTGTGAATGCCCAACAACACGCATTTTAACTTACTTTATAGTAGAATATACTATTGGAGTAGAAACGTCTACTTTTTAACTCGAAGAATTTGGTAAAAAGACAAACATTGAACTCAAAAGGTCCCAGGTTCAAAGTGTTCTTTGAACTCTAAAGTTTTATCTATCTTGGACTGGGGTACTATATACTCTAAATTTATATTAGAAAAAATATTTTTTATGGAAAAATAAAGAGTTAAATATGTTTTTGATCCCTATAAATATCTCAATTTTTTCGTTTGTCCCTCTAAAAAATTTCTTCGATTTTTAGTCCCCAAAAGTTTTCCATATTCACTTTTGGTCCCTCCATTCAAGTAAACTCACATGTAGAATTCATATTTTTGAATAATATTTTGCAGAAAAGTTTATAATATTATAAGAACATCTCTAAAAAAAATAGAATTTTTTATCAAAACATGAATTAAATATGAATTTTATATTTTTGACAGTTTAAAATTCATATTTAATTCATGTTAAAAAATTCTATTTTTTGGGATGGATTTTTATAATAATCTACACATTTCTACACAATTTCACTAAAAGATACAAAAGTTGCACATGAGTTGACTTAAAAATAGAGACTAAAAGTGATGATTGAAAATTTATAGGGACTAAAAGTCGAAAGAAAATTTTAGAGGGACTAAAACGAGAAATTTATATATTTATAGGGACCAAAAACATATTTAACCCAAAAATAAAAATATGTTGATTAAGTTACTACAAGTTGGTGTATTACTATATGATAGCACTTAAGTTGAACAATTTTTTATTTTTTAAACTTTGTGATAGTTTTACGAGAAAAAGAGACCCTTTTAGTGAACAATTATCATCCATTTTTGAAAACAATGAAAATGCCAAAATAGTTATTTAGGATTTGGACCTGAAATCCTTTTATAAGTATTAATGACAAAAGCAATTAGCCCTAACCCAAGTATCATATCCTAGCAAAATTCTATTATATTTGGTTAATAGCATAATGAAAAAAGTAATTAACACTAACCTGAGTATCATATCCTTGTGGTAGCATTGAAATGAAATTATGAGCATTAGAAGCTTTAGCAGCATCCACAATTTCTTCATATGTAGCATCCTCTCTTCCAAAAATTATATTCTCTATAATACTTGTTGCAAACAAAGTAGGTTCTTGACTAACTAAACCCATTTGAGACCTTAGCCACGTAAGTTGCAACTTATGAATAGCAACTCCATCAAGTAGAATCTCTCCACCAATTGGATCATAAAATCTTTGCAAAAGTGATACAACTGTTGATTTTCCTGAACCACTTCCTCCTACTAATGCCACTGTTTTTCCTGATGGAACCTTTAAGCAAAAATCATTTAAGATCACACTTTCTGGTCTTGATGGATACACAAATTCAACATGGTTGAAATTAACCTCCCCTAAGACATTCTCTAGAATTTCACCTTCCATATTTTCAGAATCTATCTTTGGAACTCTTTTTATCACTTCCATTATTCTTTCTCCTGCAACACTTGCTTCTGCGAAGTACCTCACATTTGATAAACTAGTTCCAAAAGCCCTATAATAGAAGGAACAAAATATAATTAACAAAGAAACAAAGACATCATGGTCCACTAAAGCACATGGTTTTAAATTGTGATCACGATAGGATCCTTGATATTGTTGAGAAACACAATCGATTACAATCGACGGGGTTTCAATTGTGGTCGTGGAACCTTAAAATCCCTGATGGAATGCCGACAATTACAATCGCGTACCACTTTTAACCATAAGCTTTGAAAATTACAAAAATTTTGAGTTGGAGAGAAAAATTAAAATGGTTTGCAATCACAGTCACATTGTGGTCAAGGAGACTTTAAAAATCACGATGACACAACCACAATCCTGATCGCGTACCGTTTTTTAAAACCTTGCTTACACCTTAAGAAAGTAAAAAACTTTTGACTAACCGTTATTAGAAAAAGTTGAATTAGAAACATAAATTAGACGGAAAAATTGAAGTCAGTCTTTAATTATGGTGTCTCTATCACATAGAGACTGACTTCATGTTTTTCCGTCTCTAAGCTAATTCAACTTTTTTTATGGTATCAGTCGAAAGGAATGAGATAAAGGGTATTAGTATAATTACAATCCACCAATTGCTAATGTTACTCCAACTGCAAATACATTACCACCTTTAGCACCATGATACATGACCAGTATGCTACCATAATAGCATATTAAAGACCATATAGCATAAATAACACCATTGCTTCCTATGGCTATGCCTTTAGCCAAACCTTGTTTCAAACCTAATTTCACTGACCCTTCCAAAGCATTAGAGAAAGCTGCTATGGTTTTGCTTTCTCCTACAAAAGAATAAACAGTTCTTATAGAAGATATTGCTTGTTCTGCTATTGTACCAGCTTGATTGTACTCTTCTCTGATCTTTCTAGCCAACCTCATCGAAGTCCTCTTATACATGTAACCAGGAACCACAAGTAGAACCACAAAAGGGAATCCAACAATAGCCAATCTCCATAATAATGCAAATGCCACAATGTAGCTTGCAAGGAACCTAGATGCATTCATCAAAAAATTTGGAACCTATATTTTTCAAGTTAGAAGAAATTAATTAATTGTTAATGTCACAAATATAATTATAGAACTTCAATGTAAAGTCGGACTTTAAATAGGCTTAAAAAGAGAAGATTCATTCGGAAGTATACTTCCGAAAAATAAACACACATTTTTTGTCTACGGAAGTATACTTCTGGATAAATGCAGTATTTTTTCCCGTTGGAAGTTTACTTTCGCACACGTGTGGTTTTTCCGAAATGTAGGGTGGAAAAATAAACTCTCCTTGAAATAACCTAAGTCTAGTAGTAGACCAAGCGTAGGTTTTTTATTTTTATAACATGCCGGACCTTTTTAATAAAAGTATGACCTAGTATGACGTGTTCTATTTTCATCTATGTATAAATCAAATTTGATATAAAGTAAAATGAATTTTAATTTTTTTTTCATACCTTGTCACTAAGAACATCTTGAATTACTAGGCTGTCATTAGATACACTCGTGATGACTTCTGATGTGCTTGTAACATGCAAATCAAAGTATGCTACTTCTTGTCTTAGAATTGCTTTTAAGTACCTAACTCTCATTCTTGCAGCTTGTCTTTCACCTGTTCTTGTCCAACAATAACCCTCTGAAAAGGGTGCAATGTTAATACTTGTGTATCATATATATATACAAATCAAAGAGAAGTGAAAACCAAAATAATAACAAAATTGAAAACTCACCTAGGAAGCAAGCAAAAAAAGAAGCACAGGCCATGTATAACACAACAACTGCATTCTGCATCAAAAAGTTAATAAAGGTTACACATGTGATTAAAAGGTCAACACATGTTTTCAACAAAGAATCAGTCATGCAAATGTATGACCCGAAACAAACATTGCTTTGATAAGAGCATTGTTTCTACTAGGTTGTTATATTTGAAATCGACAACTTTGTGTATAACTTAATAAAAATACCCCAACAAAGTTTAAGAATGAAGAGTTTCCACACTGTTGAGATATCAAAGTTGTGTTTGTTAAGAGAGAGAGAGAGAGTGTGTGAGAACCTTATTGATGTCATGGACAAAATTGCTGCTTGATGTGCCAGAAGCACTACCAAGAGAGTTCATAATTCTACTTGTGATAAACAAGACCAAAGGGACCATCATGCCATCACCAATAGCCATGAAAAACCAATCTACAACATCAGCATGCATGAAAATGGACTTAAAAGAACCATTTTTCTTTTTCTTCTTAACATTAATGGAAACATTTTTTTGTTCACCACCACCCATAATGGCCCCCTTTTCTTTTTCTAATGATATAAATGCAACCAAAGACACTATAATTTTCTAATCACTATATATTCGTGCTTTAAATATGATATTGTTTGTATTTCTACGGTGTTACGTTTTTATGGGGATTTATAGGGAAATATAGAATAGAGTGGAGAGTTGTGGGGACAGCAAAAGAGCAAGGATTAAAAAAATAGTTTAGGAGACAAACTTTTAAGATGCTAGAAAATATTTTGTTTTTACTGTTTTGGTGGACAATGGACACAATAAACAAACTAATGTGAAATTTAGTGCAATACTATTTGGAGTAGATTACTCCATCTCCATTCAAAGATAATGATATCACATCCTTTCTCTTTATCTTTTGATATGATTTGATATTTTTCCGTTAACTTTCATTTAATCTTGTTAAACAATTTTTTATTTTACTAAAATGCCTTTTTTTATCTATTTCTCTGATGTCATATCTTCCATCTTTCTCTTTCCGTCAACCATCACCGCGTTTGATGTTAATATATTTTCTTAATTTTTAATAAGCTGTGTTGAAAAGATAGCGCATTTTTATATTGTTGTTGTGCATGTGTTGAAAATTAAATATATAATTCAACATCTCTGAAGAACCTCTCAAAAAAGAAAAAAATCTTTAAAAGAAGGTTACATATGTTTTTAAACATGAATGAGATAGAATTGTAATATTATTATCTTTAAAGAAAGAGAAAGTAATTTACCCTATTTTATGAAGGTATGCATTAGCAACATTGCAACTTTTTGCTTTAGACAAAAACATCATCATTTTAAAAGTAATTTTGTTTTTTAATTGAAATTAAATTATATAAAAATTCCTAATTTTATTTTCTTTGTAAAGCTGCACCACATTTTGTTTGAAACCAACAGCCAAAATTGGTCAGCTTCTTCCAACTAGCTCCTTAGTCCTTCCCTCAATTGAACCAAATTTCTCTCTTGGCAAACAAAGTGAACCAGCCTCATGCTTGCCTCGTAATAAAAAATTGGGTCAACTTTTGTCTAATCTTGTGATTGCTTATTGCTTTAATTTAACAGTTTAATCTTGTAATTTGTGACAACACTTGTTTAATCTTAACCTCTAAAGAATGTATCAGCCTCCAGTAATTTGGGACAGCCTGCATCCTGTTGGGCCCTTAAATATATTTTTTTTACAAGATGTTCAGCCCCATATATATAATGTACAATTATTTAAGAAAATTACTTTTCTTTACTAAAAAAATATTTTTCTCTCTTTCAAAATTGCTCTTTCCCAGCGTTAGTTAACTCGTGCTTGACATTTTTTAGTGGAATTTAACTCACGTTGACACTTTTAAGATCGGTCCAATAACTTCTTAAGACGATTCAACCGGTCCACGGTCCAATAGGTATGTTATCAGGTTCAATCGCCTTACCATTACTCATCATTTTTAACACTTTGTTTACCTTTTGTTATTAAATCTGATGACAATTGTTATAGTTTCAATCATCCTCTCTCATTTCTAGTTTGTTTAAGTCTGATGAGATCTCATGTCATTCATTAAATAGTTTATGGAAATACTTTTTCCATCTATCTTTTATATCCCTTTCTTGGACCGAAACTTTACCCTCGTCATCTCTAATGCACTTCATTTGACCCAAATCTCTTGTCTTTCTTTTCCTCCCCTTAGCAAGCCTATGTATAAATTTTTCTCCCTCCTTGATGCATAAGAATTTGTATAACCCTTCAAAAGATCGCGTTCTTGCTTCACTCACTTCCGTCTTAGTCTCTTTCTTAGCCCCCTTGTAATTATCCCAAGTTTCAGCCTTTTTACACCTTTATCACTCCTTAAGACATTCTTTTTTTTTATTCTCACTCTAGTTTGAACACTTTCATTCCACAGCCAAAATTTTTACCCATAGATCCAAAACCTCTTGATTCTCCCAACGTCTCTTTCGACTCTTTTCTAATATTCCCAACGTCTCTTTTAAAGCTTTTCTAATATCATTTGCCATCTTGTCCCACACATATAAATTGTGCTTCCTTGTAGCCGTCCGAAATTCCCCTCTAAAATCATATATGTTGGAAAATCCTTTGTTTCTCACCCTATAATCCCACCTTTTTAAATCTTATGTTGGAGAAATAAATTTCTCTGAAAAATGTGTTACTAGTACTAAATACTAACCAAAATGTGTTGCTAGGTAATTAACAAAAACTAACCACAAGGGTATAGTTGAAAAAAAGAGTAATAAATGCATCTACAAATTTGTAGATAATTTTATATTTATGGAAAAAACTTTTTTTTAAAATGGTCTTATAATTAGAGACGGAGGGATAATAAAATTAATTTATTCACTTTTTAAGTATTTTTTAAAAAAATGTGGACCATTTCTTCAAAAAATGTGGACCATGTTCCTAATCTCGAGCGTAGTATAACTATAAACATAGTTTTTATTACAATGAATTGAGGCAAATGCCATGCAACTAGGATAATTTTTTGTTGAGATCGCTCTCATGCAAATAAAGAAAAGAAGAACAACAAACTCTCTGTATGCGTTTGTTAACATTCCATTACAATTTCCCAAACCATGATGAAGCGTATTAATTTCTCATTAATCAATCCTACGTAAATTAATCACGTACTAATCTCTTTTATTTTTTGTAGGTACTGTGGTGTTGATGAATGAGTGGTGGAAAATGCAGCGTGCTCCAGCGACGGTTGAAGAACAGTTGTTGGAAAAAGCGACTAAGGAGGAATGTCAATGGGAGAATCTTCCTAGACGACTTCATCAAACGGTTCATTCCAAGGAAGAATAGATGGCAAGGTAACAAATATTAATTTCCTTCATTACCTCTTATGGTTAGTATTTGGTAATTATAAATAAGAACTTATCTGATTTAATTATGTGTGTGTTTGCTCCTATGGTAACAAAAAATTGATTTTGTATAATGGATTCTGACTCTAAAAGTGAGTTGAAAGTAAATTAAAGTGATTTATATGTGTATACATTTATATAAAAGGGAGTTAAAGAATAAATTTAAGTGTAAAGATCAATTCTAAAATCAAAAGCTTCAATTTATCGGTTTAAGTTAGAATCAATCTAGAGTCAAAATCAATTATAGTCGAGAGCAACTAAACATGTCAAAAATATTTTTCTTTGCTAAAATAAAATTACTTTTCTCCCTTTTAAAATTGCTCATTCCCAACGTTAGTTAACTCGTGCTCGACATTTTTCAGCGGAAGTTAACTCACGCTGACACTTTTAAGATCGGCTGAATTGTCTTAAGAAGTTATTAGATCGATCTTAAGAGCAATGCTAGCAACACTCTCTTTTGAGCACTCTCTCTAACACTCACTCTTTTATTGGGTAAAATCATTGTATGTCCCACCACCATATGTGGGTTCCATTTCCAAAGTGTAGGTCCCACATTGATTTCACCTAATAAAAGAGTGAGTGCTAGAGAGAATGCTCAAAAGAGAGTGTTGCTAGCATTCCTCCCAATCTTAAAAGTGTCAGCGTGAGTTAACTTCCACTGAAAAATGTCAAACACGAATTAACTAACACCGGAAAAGAGCAATTTTGAAAGAGAGAGAGAAATATATTTTTTAGCAAAGAAAAGTAATTTTCTTAAATAATTGTACATTATTATATATATGGGGCTGAACATCTTGTAAAAAAAATATATTTAAGGGCCAACAAGATGCAGGCTGTCACAAATTGCTGGAGGCTGATGCATTCTTTAGAGGTTAAGATTAAACAAGTGTTGTCACAAATTATAAAGATTAAACTGTTAAATTAAAGCAATAAGCAATCACAAGATTAGACAAAAGTTGACCCGATTTTTTGTTACGATGCAAGCAAGAGGTTGTTTCACTTTGTTTGACAACAGAGAAAGTTGGTTCAATTGAGGGAAGGACTAAGGAGCTAGTAGGAAGAATCTGACCCATTTTGGCTGTTGGTTTCAAACAAAATGTGTTGCAGCTTTACGAACAAATGAAATTAGGAATTTTTATATAATTTAACTTTAATTAAAAAACAAAATTACTTTTAAAATAATGATGTTTTTGTCTAAAGCAAAAAGGTGCAATGTTGCTAATGCACACCTTCATAAAATAGGGTGGGGTGGATGTGTTATATCATTACTCTTCCTTCACACACACACATACACACACACACAGACATACGTAAATATAGGAGAGTAAATTTCTTTTTTTTTCTTCAAAGATAATAGTAAATGCCACAATCAATTCTTCATATATATGGAATTATTGTGAAGTACTCACCCTTACAAAAAATATGAGACTTCTAAGTGGTGCATCGCCTGATGACATCGAAGAAAGAAGATTGTTCTCTGATTGGGTTTTGGGAATTGGTGATGGGAAACTTGGGCTAATAAATGATATCGATATATCACTTCACATTCCTCCTGAACTACTTATACATAGCACAGGAAATCATGTTCAATCTATTGTTCAGAGCACGTATCCAGATTTGTTAGATAGTATAACTGATATATCATATTTTCAGGACAAAGCAATACTTGCTCCAACTAACTTGATTGTGGATCAGATAAACGATTACATGTTAGATTTGATGTCTGGTGAAGAGAAAACATATTTGAGTTATGATACCACGGAGACACGGAACGGTTTTGGTGATGCAATTGATGACGTCCACACTCCAGAATTTCTTAACACAATCAATGCTTCTGGACTTCCATGTCACAAGATCAT
>Ga0228710_1008711_pt1 | contig 14419 bp, 7 predicted proteins | sample MedpolnodulmetaG_FD_177995 | JGI IMG/M metagenome (GOLD analysis project Ga0228710, IMG submission 177995) | Root nodule microbial communities from Medicago polymorpha collected in Santa Monica, California, United States - pink nodules | ecosystem: Host-associated > Plants > Roots > Nodule...
ATAAAAAATTAAAAGTTTCCAAAAAAAAAAAAAAAAAGTAAATATCCCCAGCCATCTATACTATTACTAGTTGAATTTTTTTTGGTGAACTTCTTATAAACAGTAATTTTTTTGGTGATCTTAATTAAACAATCTAAAACTGTGGTAATAATATATGAAAGTATATTATATTTATTCATTACTTTGAGTCGGGATGACTGCCATGTTCCGTATAGGTTCGAATCCTGACCACTGCATATATTATGTAATATTCATATCAATTGAGCTAAGCTCGCGGAGACAATTGTGTTTGAATTTTCCTAAAAAAAATGTGTTTGAATTAATTCCTAAAAAAATGTGTTATAATTAAGTTATTTATTTATTTATGGCTTAAATAAGTAAAAGGTCCCCGTAAGTTAGCGCGTTTTTGGTTTTAGTCGGTGTATCTTTTTTTTGTTGCAAGACAACCATTGTATTTTCTAAACTTTTTGAAATTGGTCTTTACCGTTAGTTTCCGTAAAAAAATAAAAGTATTGCTGGGACTTAAACCAAAAACACATATACATAGGGACGAAAATAAAAAACATAACCATCGAATTTTGAAATTTAAAACCCAATCTTTCCGACTTCTTCCTCTCACTTCAAGCTGGACGTGACAGTACTTTGGACATATTTCGGCACAGCTCAACCAAACAAATCATATTTCTGAATCATCATCAGATTTATCATTACCATTTAGCACAATCAATGAATTAGTATTTTTTTCTTTTCTTTTTGCTAGCACTGTAAAAGTGAATACTGAAACTTGCCTGTTGTATATTTGATGCTTCCATTTCACTTTTCTGCAGGTTGAATTGACCAACACTAATAGATTTTTTAACATGACTTATATTGTGTCCCTCTATCCTGTGAGCATGGCAACAACAGTTATAGTTAAGAACAAATCTCCAAAACATGTTACTCTAACTAATGCTATACTAAGCCATTTTAGATTTAAGAGAAGGGGTGGCGCGGCAATTAAAGGTCTTCAAACCTGCTCATACTGCTCACACCCTCCTCTTGCTTCCCCTTTTCAAATCTTCACTCCATTAGAAGCAATGAAATGATCTGAGTCTCAAAGGTTGATTTCATTTGGTGCTGAGCCTAAAATGAAGCCAGGTTCATGGACTCAACAAGGTGTTCCTATTACCCTCACTCAAAAAATGATCAAAATACCCTTAATCGTTAAATGACTCAAATATCCTTCGCGCCTTAAAATCCACTGATCACAATTTAAACACACAGACAAGCAATTAAACACATATAATAAATATATAAAATAATTCTAGCGAAAAACAGGTTGTTACAGCATGACCCGTACATGCAGTTCTGCCTAAAATTGTTGTTTTGTGATTATTTTTTTTGGGAGCACGACCGTGCACCCTTCTCAGACCTAGAAAAAAACCCATTTTTATTCCTCCAAAGGGTTCGTAAGATGTATGATAGGGTCTCAAACCAACAAACTTTTAGGAGATGAGTCTAATTAAGTGAATTAAGCGTGGTTCCATAAAGCCATGAAGAATCTAACACATGAGGAAGTTTATGAGTGCAAGAAAGGAATGTAGCGAGAGATGTGAGGAAGTGAGGTAGGATAGTTAAGGATGAAAACATATCCCTCTTAATTAATAATGAGTCCACGATGGTGAATAGAATAAAGTATCAAGAGAACTTAGAATATATGAGAAGATAGAGTATGTCTGTAAGATGAATATCAAAAGATAGTAGAGAGAGGTTGATGTATAAACGAGACAATTTAAGATTTTGGATTAAAGAAGTAATGTAGTGATATAAACGTCTTATTAGAGAGTAACAATGAGGAATCCTATGTTTGTAACGAAGAGTAATGCTATATATATATATATATATATATATATATATATATATATATGGGATCAAATTACACCACTTAAAAGTTACACCAGTGTTACACCGCTCAATATCGTTTTACTCGATGCATATTTTTCAAATTCAACCGGTGGATTATAAGTTTATATCATATAGATCATTCACGTAAATTTTTACGAAAATCTAAAATCATTTGATATGTTATTGAGATACAAGTTTAACGGTGTTATATAAAGTGCATAAAACGTCAATCTTGAAGTATCTCAATAACATATGAAACGATTTTAGATTTTCGTAAAAAGTTATGTGAATGATCTATGTGATATAAACTTACAATCCAACGGTCGAATTTGAAAAATATGCATCGGGTAAAACGATATTGAGCGGTGTAACATTGGTGTAACTTTTAAGCGGTTTAATTTGATATCTCTCTCTCTCTCTCTCGGTGACCGATGAGAAACGATGAAGATTATTTAATGATGACAACGATAATTATTTAATGATGACGACGTGAATGATGAATTATTTTTTGTCTTGATGTTGTGCATGATTAGGGAGAGTTGCAATATGACGTGAATTATTGTTGATGTGCAATACTTGATGAGACTGTCCCCATGCATGCATATAAAGTTGTGCCTAGGGAAATTAAAACGAAATGAAGATGAACTGATGATGTGTATATGTTCAGTAAAACAACTTTGAACAATATAATAAATGATTAGTAGGTGTGGTACCGTGTACATATAGCTCATGGGATGGAGTACATATGCATGGGAACATTAATGTTTGAACTTGTGAATGCCTGTGATAGTGAATGTATAACTTGTTGAAAAGAACCTTCTAATGAAGTAAATGAAGATGATTGAATGTTATGACCGGCATTCTCACCTATTTTGATTTTGTTGTGCTATGGTGATTGTACTCATGGGGTACAAACACTCAAGTTGAAGAGATTTAATTGTGGGACGACTTAGAAGGTGGTGACGGAAGTGTCTTCCGTCATTTTAATTTAGTAGTTGAATAAACATGTAGTCAAAACGAGCTCTGTTATGTAACATTAGGGTCGAGTTGACTATTCTATTTTGCATTTTGATGTTTGGAGCATTTTAAGATTACGAATTAATTACGGATGTTGAGACTTGATTTTATTATTATAAGAAGATGAATTTTCCGCTGCAATGTTTATGACTTGAATGATGATAAGTGAGTATGTGTGACACCTAAATCTTTTTTATCTATATTTGATATTTATTAATTTAAAGTCGGGGTCTTAGGGCATTCTTAATTCTAATTGTGAAATTTTGTTGTTTTTGTTATCTACACTAGTTTTCGTGTGTTTGTGTTTGTGTATTTTTATTTTTATTTAATATTTTCCTTTTATAAAAATTAAATGATCAAAAGATAAAATAAAAAAATGTCATTTTTTTAATTATGAAATTCGTGCTCACGAGTTGAACCTAATGAGATGAACAAGGTTGTTTATAAACTTTAAACAAACTTAACTCAAGTCAATAAAAAGTTCTTATCAAACTTAAATTGAGTTTTGAACCGAACAATTTTATTGAATTAAATCGAGCTCAAACAAATTCGACCTGACTCAATTCATTTTCAGTCCTACATCTCCGGTAGACTAGGAAGAGAGGGAGTTTGAGAGAAAAAATTATGAGTGTATTTGATCTTCTTGAAAATGAAAATTAAAGTCTTCAAAATTATTCAACAACTTTGTTAAGAAGTATTTAGAATAGATAAAATCTTGGGTTCTCAATACCACAAGTACCACATTTATTAAGATTAAAAATGCATTACATTAATAAATTATTATTCCAAGGAAAGCAATGTACACTCTCATCCGATAGAAACTGACATGGTCCTAATTTTGTTACACCCCAATTGCAAACACGACAAGCATCTTTATCTCTATCAGACTTGTATATATCATACCAATGAAGCTCACCATTCCATTGAAAGGAACAGTAGAATAGTGTGGTGCCAAAAATGTTATCGTTAAATTCCCAACCAAAACTATCACCATTACGAAGAAGATGAACTCCAAGATCATTATCTTTAGATTTGCAATGAATAGTTACATTCAAATTGTCTCCCAAATTGTTAACAATACTCACATGGTGATGGCGCAATCCAAGAACATTGTGCATTGAGAGCAACAACAACACACATAACATGAGCAATTTTGGGGACACCATAGACATTACACCTTCAATTGAAACTTTTGGAGGTGAAAAACTTTTATTATATGAAGGTTACAATAGTTGTTAAAAGAAAAACTTATGCCGATAGATTTATAGGAAAAGACACGAATATAAAAAAGTTTAAATTTATAGTAATATATATGATATATTTTATTAAATTTACTATTTTATAAAGAATACAAATAAATTCAAACAGTCCCTCAAAAAAACAAAAATCAAACAGGATATTAAAGATTACCATAAAAATTGAGATGTTATATAAATTTATTGCTTGACTCGACAAAGTGTTGACCATAGATTTTTAAAAAGGTAAATTCAAAGAAATATTTGATATTTATAAAGAAGGTTTTACTTGATTGAATAGTAATTTAGAAAAATAATCTTTTTTTGGCTAAATTGTTCTTTTGGTCCCTTAATTATTTTTTTGGTATCGCTTTAGTTCCATAATTAATTTTTTGTCATTTTGAGTCTTTAAGTTCATCTCCATTATACATTTTGATCATTTCCGTCAAAAGTTTAACTCCAAATTTCTTAGGTGGACCAACATTATAAATTGTCCATTATAAATTCCATTAATCTTTTAATTTTAACCGTTTGATCTATTTGTCAAAAAAATAAGCCATTCGATCTTGATGGTCTATTGAAAGTAATAGTGTATTGTGACCACTTAATGTTTTTTTGTCTATCTTCATCGTCTTCCTTCCTTTTCTTCATATATCATCTTCAAAATAACCTTCATAAACCTTCACAAGAAAACCCAGAAAAATCTTCTCTCTCTCACCCTCTTTCTTCCTATATCTCACAACCCTTTCTTGTCTACTACCACACACATCATAAAAAAGACCCAATCCAAAAACAAAACAAAAAAGCAAAAGATTAAATTAGGGTTTTGTCCATATTCAATTTTGTGAAATCATTCAATTCATTTGAATTCAATTGATATTCGAATGTCAATAATGATGGAATGAGCAAGCAGTGGAGGAATGTTGTACCACGGGTACAAGAATTGAAGTTTTGTGCAATTCATTGTGTTAACTTGTCCTTCAAGGTCTGTTTTTCTCTGAATTCGACTTGGCTGCTCTTGCATCTGATATCGATTGCAAAGATAGACAAATGATGATATTCGCTCACTGGAGGAGGAGGAGGAGGAGGAGGAGGAGGAGAAGGAGGAAGAGGAAGAGGAAGAGGAAGTTTATTTGTTGGGTTTCATTCTAGGTTTTTTTTTTCTAGGTCTGTTTGTTGTTCTTGGCGAAGATAAAGAAGAAGAGGGAAGACGGAAAATAAAAGTTACAGTCAATGCCAAATTGACACGTGTACTTGAGTTAGTGTTTTTTATTAACATTAACGGAAGTGACCAAATTGCGTAACGAAGATGAACTTAAGGGAGTCAAATAGACCAAAAATTAATTATGGGAGCAAAGTGATACCAAATAAACAGTTAAGGGATCAAATGAGCAATTTAGCCTATTTTTTATTGGCTTTGACTAACATTTATTATTTAAGAAACCAATGAAATATTTTAAATTAAAAAGCGAAAATCATTCAAACACGAGGAATGTCTAAAATGGAATCAACAAAGTCCATAAGTATACAAATAAAAGACAAAGACAAGAAGTCATCAAAAACAGAATAACAAATACAAGACACAAGTTAGACCACTAAGAACTCAAGTAAAAAAAGAACCGGGTCTTTAAGCCTTCAACCATCACCATGAATGCAGCTTAATCTTTTCAATCAATTGCACAATAGACATAACTTTGTTGGAGAAAATCTGTGAACTTTGCTCCTTCCAAATGACCTACATACAAGCCAACCATATCACTTGGAAGCAATGACGAATTACATTGGTAATATTGTAAAAATTTTAACGATATTAATTATAAATTATAAACATTAATATAATCTTTTTATTAAATATTTTTTTCTTTTATATCAAAAATGTGTTAAATATTTGCATCACGCTTGTTGCAAATTTTATTTGCATGTATTTGTGGAAGCAAATTTTTATGTATTGATATGAGAAAATAAATACGATAAAATTTTGAAAACTCATGACTATTTTCTAAATATCAACATTAATATAGTCTTTATGTTAAATATTTTGTTATTTTATATGCAAAATGATGTTAAATATTTGACGACATCCCTCAGACGCAGGTTTTATGTTCTTATATCCCTCACAATGATATGAATAATATTCGTTTATCTCTTAATAAACTTAACCTCAAAGTATAAATATGAAGACATAAAAAAATAAAATACTAAAAAGAATAACACTAAACACATGAGCCTTGGTGATTCGTGTAAATAGCATTCACTAGAGTCTGAGCATCACTTTCAAAAACAACTCGATCAAAAGCCTTTGGTGGATGTCATCTGCATCGCCTCAAAAAAAGTTGTTGCTTTGCCTAGTTGTCCCTGCCAAAGTAAATTGCCCATGATGATCTTAGAAATAACTTGCAGTGGTTGTTACTCTTTCAAATTCAAAGAATCCTACATCGAGATTTTGTTTAATCCATCCATCCCTAGACTTCTCCCACCGTGGGCTACTATCCTAAATTAAGAAAAATGCTAACAATTATTTTCAGGGCATTATTTAAAATTAAAGTATAGAAAACTTGCTTTTAATCAAAAGTCCATTGGTAAAATAAAAGGCAAAATTATATTATAAGTCATTTATCTTATTTATTTGTAATATTTTGATCTTTTATTTTTATTTTTTTTCCGTTTAGGTCCTTTATCTCTCATAAAAGCACATATAATTCCTTTTTCTCATTTTTTTAATTAAAAAATACATAATTTTTATTTTTCAAAATTTATTTTATTAAAAAAAAAATCCAGAAATAAGATGAACATGTTCATCATCTTCATCTTCTTCTTTTGAATCTTCATCATCTTCCTTGAATCAAAAAACTTTCTGCACAAATTTATTTTCAAATATCATGAATTTATGTTATGTTTATCTCAAATCTTATTCTAAACACAAAAATCAAAACTCCAAATTCTCAATAATTAAATTAAGAACAACTAATATGTAGAGCAAAACACTGTTAAAAACAAAAATGAAGAAAATGAAAATGGATTGTGGTTTAGGAGGGGGAGAGATAGGACTACTTAGGCTAAATCAAACGTGTTTGTCTTTTTTTTACAAAAAAAATGACTTTAGATTTATGTAATTTGTGTTCACAAGTTGAACTCAATGAGACAAATAAAGTTGTTTATGAACTTTAAACGAGTTAAACTCAAGTCAATAAAAAGTTCGTATCAAACTCAAATTAAGTTTTGAACCGAACCAATTTTTATCAAATTGAACTCAAACAAGTTTGACTCGACTCGATTCGTTTCAGTCCTGCATTTGATGATCTTGAAACTGAAAAAAATAATGCGTGTATTTGATGATCTTGAAAATGAAAATTGAAGTCTTAATACTTATTCAACAACTTCATTAAAAATTATTTAAAATGGATAAAATGTTGGGTTCTCAATACCACATTTATTAAGATTAAAAATACATTACATTAATAACTTCTTATTCCAAGGAAAGCAATGTGTACTACGATCAGGTAGAAGGAAACATGGTCCAGATTTCCCTATATACCAATTGCAAACACCACAAACATTACTATCTCTACTAGACTTGTACATATCATACCAATGAAGCTCACCATTCCATTGAAAGGAACAGTAGAATAGTGTGGTGCCAAAAAAGTTATCGTTAAGTTCCCAACCATAAATATCACCATTTTGAAGATGATGAACTCCAAGATCATCATCTTTAGATTTACAATGAATAGTTACATTCAAATTGTCTTCCAAAAGGTTTTCAATATTCACACGGTGATGAAATAAGTGGGGTGTCCGGGGTTCGAATCCTGACCCCTGCATATAATAATGCATTGTCCTACCAACTAAGCTATGCTCACGGGACAAGAAAGTTAAAGTTTTATTTGATATAAGAATGTTTTATTTAATTGAATAGTAATTTAGCAGCATAATAATTTTATCGGCTTTGACTATCATTTATTTTTGAAGAAGCAGTGAAATATATTAAATTAAAAAGCGAAAATCATTCAAACGCGAGGGGTGTGTCTAAAATGGAATCAACAAAGTTGTTAAGTATACCAACAAAAAACAAAGACAAGAAGCCACCAAAACAACATCAAAAGGTGGAATAATCAATTCAAGACAACGGGTTAGACCACCAAAAACTTAAGTAAAAAATAGAACTAGGTCTTTGAGCCTTCAAACACGACCATGAATGCAGCTTAACCTTCTCAATCAATTGCACAATAGACATATTTTTGTTGGAGAAAATTCATGAATTTTACTCCTTTCAAATGACCTACATACAAGCCAACCATATCATTTGGAAGCAATGACGGATTACATTTGTAATATTGTGAAATGTTTAAAGATGTTAACTTTAGATTTGGAGTGTAGATTAAGAGCATTTATTATCCACTTTAGAAAAAGGGGTGGTAAAGTTTCGTAAGATATGCGAAGTCGAATACATACATTTTGTGGTATTTTGACTAAAAACAGAACCATTTATTACCTCAAAATCAAAAAAGAGCATTTATATTTTTGGGTAAAAATAGCTTTTATTAATCTTAAGATCGAGTGTATAAGTATACTCGAATTTTCAAATGTATCATAGAAATTGTCTTTTTATATTCCTTTAAAAAAAAGAAGAATATTTATGTCGTTTGTTAAAAAAATAACAACCAACTTAGTTTCAAAACTTTATGTATGTCACCAACATTTTGGTAATGAAACAAATGAAGAAGATCATATTTCGAGAAAGCTAGAGTTGGCTTGTTCTAAACTAGTAAAATCAACTAAAAAAATCATAAATGATAGGAGTGGTATTTTAATAGAACTTTGAATTGATTTTAGTATTTCAGGATCAGATTAATGAAAGAATGATGATTTATGAGTAAATTAACTGTTTATTAAAAAATAGAACACTTATATTTAAAAGCATTTAATTCTTTTTAACTACGCTAGATATGCCAAATTGAGTACATACATCTTTCAGTCACTATTATAAGCAAAAATTAACATTTTGGATTCATTCAATTATGATGTATGTGGACTTTATTATAAGCCACATACATTATTTAATGAATGAATCTAAAATATGAATTTTTGCTTATAATAGTGACCGAAGGGTGTACATGTTTTGGTATCTAATTAAGAGTATTTGTTTCTTTTCCAATATAAAAAAAAGAGTATTTGTTTCTTTTAATCAAATTTAAAGAAAAAAAAGTAAAATCTCTACCAAAAAAAAAAGAAAAAAGTAAAATAAGACATTAGTTTTCTTTGTAAAAAAAAAGGCATTAGGGTATGTTTGGATGACAATAGAAAGTAGAAGGAAAGATAGTGAAAGAAGAGAATGATAATGATTGAAAGTGAGATGATTGTTTAGTTGTTTGGAATGAATGAAAGTGCTCTACTTGTAATATTGAAGAAGAATCTACTTTCCATCTTTTCTTTGAGTGTTCTTTTGCTATGAAACTCTGGAATTGGCTATTTTCCATCCTAAACACTTCAGTTCAATTCAATTCAGTCAATGATTTTTGGTCGTTACTTGATCGGAATTGGTCTCAGCAGTGTAAATTGGTAATTAAATCTTGTATAGCAAATATCATCAATGTCATTTGATTTACAAGAAATCAAATAAGATTCCAAAACAAGTTGCTTATTTGAAAATCAGCGATTAACTTAATCATTGTCAAAACCTCAATTGCTGGGAATAACACCAATCAAACTGCTAGGAGTGACATGCTAGAGCTCCAACCATCAAAGAAGTCATATGGTCTCCTCCGTTGGCTTCTTGGCTAAAAGTGAACACAGATGGAGCATCCACAAAGAACCATATCAAAGCTTCTGTAGGTGGCATTTTTAGAAATTATGAAGGTGAGTGCATATGTTGCTTTTCTCAATTCCTTGGCAATAAAGATGCTTTTCATGCTGAATTAGTGGCTACCATGATTGCAATTGAAATAGCTTATTACAAAGGTTTTTGAAATATTTGGCTAGAATTAGACTCTCAACTTGTTAACTTGGCATTCAAGTCAAATTCTGTGGTACCCTGGTGCCTAAAAAACAGATGACAAAATTGCTTATTCAGACTTAGAAGTATGAGATTTATTGTATCCCACATCTATAGGGAAGGGAATCCTTGTGCTGATAGCCTTGCAAACCTGGGTCTCTCTTTTCCTTCTTTTTGAGTTATTTTGGTCAGAAGCTATCCCTGATTCCATTAGGGGGGGTATGCCCAACTACAGGTTTAGCACCTTTTGAAAAGGTCTTGATATAGTCCCCCTTTTCTATCTTGTACTCTTTTTTTGTTTAATGAATTTAGTCATCAACGTTGTACTCTTGGAGTCATCAACGTTGCAGATCCGGAGACATGGGTATTCCGGAGACTTGAATATAGTCATATGTGTAGGCTTCAGTATTTTGCCGTTTTATGCTATTAACATGGATGTTGTGAGTTTGTTCGCAGATTCATCCTTTTTGTTTTTAGCAAATTTTCATTGTATCGTTGTACTCTTTCAATTTGAATGAATGAATATCGTTTATTTTTGTAAAAAAAATAAAAAATTAGTACCTTGCACATAAAAAAATATGACAATAGATTTGTGATTATATCTTATCCACAAAAAAGGAAGTGATTATTTTCTTTCCGAAAGAAAAAGAAAAAAAAGAAATGATAACTTTTTTAAGCCAAAAAAGAAATGATTATTGGTAACACAAAAAAAAAATAGTGATTATGTACTTAGATACACGTGTCGCTCAAAATGTTGATTTTTTATTTTATTGAAAATAAAAAATATGATGATGTGACATTAAATCATTTTTGTAAATCCAATGAGTGCCACATTATCTATAGATAATAATAAAGCAAGCTTGATATTTTGGCAAGTTTGCCATTTGCCATTTAATAGTGCTATTATTTTGGCAAGTAATAGTGCTTGCTTGCTATTAACTGTAATCTTTCCTTATTGGTTTTTTAATTATTTTATTTCTTAATTTTTTTAATGTTTTTTATCAATAGCAAAACGCATGAAAAGGTGTCATCCCACCACACCTATTTCTATCTTCCTTTCCAATGCAAACGGTGGCTCCTCGCCTCTTTTTTTTTTAACTTTCCTCTTCAAATTCCCCTTTGCATTTATTTCAATAAGGGTTGTGTGTGAGAGAGAATATGTATCTAGAAAGCTCTGCTACCAAAATCCCACACAAACCCATCTCTGTCCTTTTTCTTCTATCTTAGTATTGATTTATGTTCTCTCCTCTTCTCTCTGTCACGGAAATCATGTTTCCTCTCTTTCTCTATCTCTCTTCAATCCTTTTTATATTCTTATTGTCTTGCTTTCACCACATTCAAAAAACTCTAATTCACACTCTTCTTTGAACAAAATATGCAGATGACTATAATAAAGGCTTTGAACTCTGCATTAAAGAAGGAATGCAAGCTAATTCTGTAATCTTCTTGATGGATGAAGAGGTAGGTTTCATTTTTAGTTTTTTTTTGTGTTTGTTTGTAAGTTTTGCTTGTTTGCACTTTCCACAATCCGCATTTGAGATTTTTTTTCACTTTGTTTTAGTTTTGAATTTCTTCAGGTAATGTTCGATAGATTGAAGCAAGATGATAGCTATGAAGATGGTAGCTTAATGTCTTAGAACAAAAGAAGATTGTGAAATTATGATTAAGTAAAGGCCTTAGAATAGAGATTGCAGTTTAACAAGCTTGAAGAATGAGTTGATTCCCCTTTAAGTTTTGTAAACTTTTGATTTTTTGGTATGCAATTAAGAAAGCTAAGTGTGATAGTTGAAAGTGATGTGTCATACAAATTATGTGTGACTGAAACAAATTTAAAGAGTATACCTAACACTTTTTATTTTCAAAATCTTACGTTAAATTTAGAACAATATAGAAAATATATATTTTTAATTTAATATAAAGAAATTTTCCTCGTCAAAGAAAAAAAAAAGAAATTTTTCCGTGCACCACACTAGTTAAAGATTAATTCAACTAAAAAAACGTTATCAAAGATTAAATTACATATAATTTTTAAAAGATAAAAATAATTTAATGTGATTAAAATATGTTACAGTTTTGTTTTTGAATATATATCATTACATATGTTACAGTTTTTTTTTTTTTGGTCCAGAGTCTTTTTTTAAAAAAAGACCAAATAATGATATATTAACAAGGATACGATGTTTCCGCACAAGATGTGCTAGAAACAACGCACCAAAATGTAAACAACAATCAGTTAAAAAACTGTGCACACCGCAAAAAAACAGACACAAGCAACATTACAAGACAGCTGAAACACAGAATGTGATTAAGCCTCCAAAATTGGTAATCATAATCGAAAGTAATATATTTTGACTTTAACCACCAAAAGGATAGAAGCTTAACCCTTTCACACAATGTCTGAATGTTCTCTTGTTTAATCTGAAAAATGCGACGACTCCGCTCTTTCCAAATGACCCAAACCACCGCGATCCAAATAATATGCTGGGAATATCTAACTTTAGTCAAAAATCCCCCTAGGCCACCAAATTGAGTGAGATGAGACATTAAATTTCCGCGGAAAGCTATAGAGAAACCGAGCCAACTACATGTGAGTGTCCAAATTTTACCATAAAAATCACATTGAAAAAATAAATGATCCATGTCTTCAGTTAAACCACAATTTGCAGAACAACCCTGCTCGACATCCGTAAGAACCCTCCTTTTAAATAAATTGTCCTTTGTAGCAATACGATTTAAACCCAAACGCCAAACGAAAATTGATACTTTGAGAGGAACCACTTTAAGCCAAAGAACCTGAGAATTCTAAATGGTAATAGTTTGCAAGCCCTCGGTCCGTTTATCATAAGCAATGTTGATTGTGTAAGCATGAGATGAGTGTAAATGCCAAATCCATCTAATCCTCATAAGCCACCTGCAAAACAACAAAATTAAGTCGTTCCACACATTCCCCCACCATCTCCTCCTCCCACGTAAATAACCGCCTCCTCCACTTTCAAGCCTCACCATTCATTCCCCACCCCAAAGAAAACATCTCCGACAGCGTCGCCAACTTATTGACAGTTAGCTCAAACAACCTATGATACCGAACCTCCAACCAAGGGTCTTTTCAAAACAAAGTAGAAGAGCATCCCCACCTTACGGCTAATGTTATCGGTCCACCAACCCCCATCTAACATACCAACACCCTCTCTGATAGTATTTTACTCCATCCGTCTCAGATTATATGTCATTTTAAAGAAAAAATTGTCCCAAATTATATGTCACTTTACCATATCAATGAAACATTAATGATATTTTTCCTATTATATCATTAGCTATTTATTACTCTCACTTCTTTCAATTTTTTCATTTATCTTTCCCATATGATTTACTTAATAACAATTTTGTAAAACAACTCATAATATCTTTTTCTCACGTAAAATTTATTACATTTTTTAATATATGTAAAATGATCAAAACGTCGTATAATTTAGGACGAAAAGAGTACTTTATAAGTAGATAACAATATTATGCTAGTGTTATCATTCTTAAAATTGGCATGGGTACATGGATTTTTTACACAATCAATCATAAACGTTGGATTGTAAAAATATTTTGAATTGTGTAGGAAAAAAACTTTTAACATCATGTACTCTTAAAAAAAACTTTTAACATCATATATAAATGATTATAATTAGGAAAATGTTGGACATTTGTTAAGAAGACAATATTAAAATAATTATCTTAAAACTCGTGTAATCATTTCTTTAAAAATCTAAAAAATATGTTCTTTTCAATATTAAATAAAAGGGTTAATTAAGTTTTTAGACCCTATAAATATTCACAGTTTTGTTTTTAGTCCCTACAAAATAAAATCACACTTTTTAGTCCCTGTGACATTTTTCTTTAGCATTTTAGGGACAAAAAATATTGATGGAAATTTTTCACAAGGACTAAAACTGCTGATGAAATTTTTTATAGGGACTAAAAATGTTGATGGAAAATTTTTTAAGGACTAAATACTGTCGTTTTATTTTGTAGGGACTAAAAACAAAATTCTGAATATTTATATGGACCATTAACTTAATTAACCCTAAATAAAATGGGTTTAATATGTAGAGTAAGTATTGACGTGTGTTAAAAGGACATTTTCATTTAATGTGTTTTATGGCATCCAATGATGTATAACAATTTAAAATAAACAATTAAATAAATAACATCTTTTGACCATGAGTTTAGTAGCACCAATTTTATTTTATTTCATATATTTTTTCTTTTAATTTTACAACTTTATCATTCATCATAAAGAAAC
>Ga0228710_1008713_pt1 | contig 14417 bp, 12 predicted proteins | sample MedpolnodulmetaG_FD_177995 | JGI IMG/M metagenome (GOLD analysis project Ga0228710, IMG submission 177995) | Root nodule microbial communities from Medicago polymorpha collected in Santa Monica, California, United States - pink nodules | ecosystem: Host-associated > Plants > Roots > Nodule...
TAGCAAAGTCCATATTTTAGAAATTCTATAGTCTCAAGAGTCTAAAGAGTCTGTAATTGATTTGTATTGTGAACACCACTGATTGTATATCAAGTGTTCAAACTCAAACAATTTTCTGTGTAAATCTTTTTGTTTGTAAGTCTCTTGCTTGTGTGCTTGAGCATTTGTAAGTCTCTTGTAGTTGTACTAGAGCATAGGAAAGTCTCTTGCTTGTGTGCTTGAGCATATGAAATCTCTTGCTTGCGTGCTTGTAATTTTGAGATTACATTGTTAGTGAAATCTCCTTGGAAGTGCAAGGGGACATGACTACTTCCGGTTTGTGGAAGGAACCTGTATAATTGCTTTGTGTCCTTATTCTCTCTCCCTTACTCTGTTTTTATCCGCTGCACATTTAGTCTCTGACCACTACTTCAGAAGCTGATTGTTATCTGCTTCTGAACTGTGACATCAGTAGGAGAAACGAAGAAAAAGAAAACACAATTCAACCCTCCCTTCTTGTGTTTTTCTCACCTTCAGAAGAGTCTAAGGAGTGTGTATTTTTTACCTGTGAGAGTATATGGAATAGTAAGTTGCTATTAATTTTATGAATCTGTTGAAGGAGTTGGAGATTATTGGGTAATTATGCTACCAAAACATTAGACTCATTTAGAAAATGCTACATCAATTTAAAATGTCTAATAAACATGTATTTTAAGGAAAATAAACATGTATTTTGTCAACTTAGCATAACACATCTATATTTTTTCATTGTGAAATCCAACCAATAATGACGGAATTTGAAATAATAGAGGTTGAATAAAATCGCTTGAAAGCGAATGATATCGAAAATCTAAAATTTAAGATAAAAAATTAAACTAATGATACCTAAAAACTAACCAAATAAAGCATCATAATGTTGAGACTTATGTGGGGGAGTACATTGGATTGTAACATCATATCAGGCTAAGAGTAATCGCACAAATGAGATTGACATCACATCATCATCTAAAGTCTTAAAACATTAGGTACACGAGTCATTTCGCTAATATCTTTACGAGCATGCATATACTCTTGCATCCAATTTGAAATTTTAACTCACAATTGACATATTAACATCTCTCCATTAGGTGTGAGACTCTCCATGTGCGTGATCCACCATCAAGAACAACTCCCTCTCCCTTTACAATATTGAACCGGGATATGATACCAATGTTGGGCATTCTGGGGGAGTCGACACGGTTGTGGATCGACACATTGAAGAAAGACCAGCCACACAAGTGAGAATGATATATCATCTTCCAAAATTTTAAGACTTAAGTATATGAGTTTCTTCACTTAATTTTGGTTCGACTTCCACTCTTTTATACAATGTTGAGTTTAACTGACACTTTATAAATTACACTATTATCTCCCTTAGGTATGACGAAATTCTAACCTGTGCTTGGCACGGGTCCATAAACTAGTATATCTTTAATATTTGTCTTTAAAATGAATATCTGATGCGTGCAATTAAAGAGACCAATAAGATAATAATAGATGACAACTCTTTCAAGAGTTTTAATGCCACTTCATTTTCATTGCTTAATTTGCATCCATGACTTCCGGTTAACTTGATGTGACCTGAACCTGTTTCCTCAAACTACCTCTTCTCCTCGTTGATTTTAACAAAATGTTGAAGTATGTTATGGAAATTAGTTCTTTACGGTTAATGACACTCCTTCTTCATTCATGATAAAAACTCATTCATACCTATGATAAACTTGTTGTCAAAACTCATCCACTAGAGCCACAACTAGAGTTATAGTTGTAGAATATCATGGTAAGAAGGGGCTAGTTTTGCGATTTTCATGTTGAATCAAAATTGAAAAGGGTGTACATGTTTTTTTTTTGTGTGGGTACAATGGGTCCTACATGAATTTAGTGAGACCTATATGATTTTAACTAATAGAAGTCCTCGTAAGCTTAGCTCAATTGGCAGGGACATTGCATAATTTATGCAAGGGTTGAGGTTCGAACCCCGGACACCCCACTTCTCCACATTTAAATGTATGAGCTCCAGCCACTAGACTATTAGACCAAAAAAAGTGTGTTAAAGTATATTCCTAACATTTTTCAAATACGAGTAACATTTTTTAAAATCACTAGTGCATTGATGGATGAAGTTGACATTGAAGAGTGATTACTAGTGCATTTTAAAGTATCATTATTGCTGCTCTCTCTTTTTCCCATTTCTCTCTATACTCTAAATAAGTCAAACCAAACCAAGTTGTTTGGACTCCAGTGGCAATGAGCTCCTTCCAAGGACGTATCGGGGTACCAGGTTCGATTCCTATGGGAAACAACGCTTGGCCAGTGCGCATGCCTCTACACATGAGTCAGATTAGTCGTTCACCTTTGGTGTATCAAAAATCGGTGCGAAAGCCAAAAAAAAAAGTCAAACCAAACACAGCCTTAAAGTTGGAACTCAAATACATTTTTATGAAAATTGTTGTTCTGACTTCAAAAACATCATATTGACACATGGAAATTCCATAAAAGCCCTCAGCAGTAGTTAACTACTGTTGGAAAAACCGGCAACAGTTAACTGCCGCTAGCCTCAACGGTAGTTAATCGCCGTTGCTTTTTCCCCCCAAATCCAGAAAATCCCTACCTCCTATTCACTCATCACCTTACCTCATTACGGTCTTGGAACATCGATACAAAGATGTCACTTTGCACTTTGGATTGGGGGTCATATTTCTAGACAAGCCATGAACTATATTTTTGTGGAAGAAGAGTGTGCTAGGAAAACCTTGTGCATCGAGAAGAAAACTTGCGGTTGTGTTCAAAGGATGTCGTATGACCTACCTTTTGCATGCTTCATTGCTACGAAAATCTGTCACAACAAGCTCATTCGATTGGATGAGATACACCCGCATTGGCATAAGTTGTATATGGATGAAGAAGAAAGTAATGAAGATTTGTTTTCGGTCGCGCGGAGGAGTGGAGTGGTATTCAAGAACGTCTTAAAAGAGTTTCGTTCCAAATGAAACTAGAAATCAAAGAGGGTTTGCGGTTGTTAGCGTTTTCAGAGACCACAATGTTGTCACCACCTCCAAAAAAGGTGCCAACCAAAGGAGCAAAGAAAAAAATCAAATCTACACCAAAAACAACACGCAAGATCCCATCTTCGTGAGAGACTATTGATTCTCAACATCCGGAAAGTTAATCTTCACCACCAAAAATATCTTCATGACGTAAAACAAAAGGTGCTCGCATTGGCATTTCTCCGGTTATGGTTCCCAAGCTTAGCTTGGTTTCAAGAAATTATGATCCTTCGAGTCCCATGTATCACATGCCAAAATTCATGAGACCATGTATTGAGAGAATTGTGGATGTTATTGGCGATGGACATTGTTGGTTTAGGGCTATAGCCGAATCCGTGGGTTTGACGGAAAAAAGTCTTGTTATGGTGCGGAGAGCACTTATTAAAGAGTTGAAAGAGCATATGAACAAATACATCAAGATATATGCGAGCGAGCGCCGTTATAACTACATCTTGGATGGATTGCATCCTCCCAAAAATGCTAGTAGTTTTGCACCTCCCGGTAAATGGTTGACATTGCCGGATATGGGACACATCATTGCATCTTGTTATATTAGGTCGGTGGTGGAGATAACTACCCTTGATATTGGAGTCTCAGAGACTTTTTCCCCGCTTAGAGGTAGGCTTTCGGTTAACCCGAAAAACAACATGGTTTGCCTTGGTTTAATCTCAAATCATTTTGTCCTTCTTTCGTTGAAAGATGATTGCCCACCACCTCTGTCATCTACGGAGTGGAGTATACACAAAAGCGAAGAGGCGGCAACATGGGAGGATGAATTTTTGGATCAACACGATCGTTTCCGAACACTCATGGAGATTGAGCTAAAAGAGAGATCAGTTTCACAAAAAAAAACCAACACATCAAGACAATCCTATTATGTTTGATGACACTCCGGTTAAAGCAAACGAAGAATTTGAAGATGTTCTGGAACATTTAGATGACTTACTTTTATTAGATGAAATATGACGCTTTTTGGTCAGTGTTAATCTGTTTTTTGGTCGATATGCGCCAACGATTTTTTTTGATATATAATGTAATGACCATTTTTTGTGGCCAAGATGTAACTAACCTTTAATAAATTATATATATATATATATATATATATATATATATATATATATATTTGACTTTCACATTTATGGTAAATTAATGGATTTTTAGTGTCATGTGTTGCATAATGTGGAAAATTTGGCGAATTTCAAACAATTGTGTAACATTAACGTATTATCAGTTTTGTGTAATGTTACCGAATAATTGACAAACTATGAAATGTTGATGTTTGTGATTGCTGGATGTTGCTGTTTCGATTAGATTTCATGTGGAATTGCTGTTTGAAATTACAGGTACAAACAGACCAAAATGGCTGGGAAAACCATTACAGACTGCACTGGTTCTGTTTACTGGTGTGAACAGCGGCAATTAACTGCTGCCGATTTTCCAAACGGTAGTTAACTACCGCTGAGAGCTTTTAGGTAATTTTCATGTGTCAATATGACATTTTTGAAGTCAGAGGAGCAATTTTCCATTTTTATATGGTGTCCTTTTTCTTTTTTCAATAAAAATAAAGTTACACAATTTCAACGTATATTTGAAATTTTAGAAGATTTATTCAGTTACACCCCCATACACTTGTAATAATTGGGCCTAAACCTAGCTAAGGCAGTTATAAACCAACCCGGCCCATTATTGTTTTCCCTCTTTTCTTCTCTTCTCTACTCTGCAACCTCTTTCGTCCTTCTAACATAACTCTTGGTTCTTCTCGCCGCCGTCACCACCACCTCAGGGCGTCATCTCCGTCACCAATATCCCTGACTGGTTTCCCTCTCCGCTTAGTTCTTTTCTTCACCAACTCTTCCTTCTGCTATGGCGGTTTCAGCAGATATCAGAGGCATTTTAACCGCTTTCAATCCTTCTCTCGACTTCTTCGCTATTTCCGCCGGTGACGGTCGTATTAAGATATGGGATGCTCTCAAAGGTCAAGTTCAGACCGAGTTTGCAGACATTACTTCAACTCATGAGACCAATATATTTGATCAAAAAGGACATCTTTCTGTTGATTACACTTGTATCAAGTGGTCGTCTTTTCAAACAAAGGTACTAACTTTTTTTTCTTTCTCTTTCCTTATTGTGTTTGAGTAATATTTATGAATGATAGTGTGAATTATTTTGTTATTGCAGAGGAAAAGGAAACATTCATCATCCTCATTGTTGCTGCTTGGAACTGGTAGTGGTGATGTTTTAGCACTTGATGTTTCTGCTGGTCAATTGTCCTGGAAAATCAATGATGGTCATCCTGGGTAAGTAAGACATAAGATTGCCTTATGATTTTCAACTTAACTTTTGTTATTCTAGTATTTTAGTCAATATTGACTCTTAGGGTTTTGCTAATAAGTGTCCTATGTGTGCAAATTTTAAGAAACCTAATAGATGAATATTGTCTTGAAAAAAATACGAGAATATAATAAGTGTAGCAGAGATGAGGTTGTGTGTTGGATGTGTGGTAAGAGTTAAGACTAGACGGAATAAGATTAGAAATGACAACATTAGAGAGAGAGTTGGGGTAGCACCTATAGCAGAAAAGATGGTGGGAAATGGGCTTAGGTGGTTTGTGCATGTAGAGAGGAGCTGTAGATTATGCATTAAGGAGAGTACATCAGATGGAGGATATTCAGTTCACTAGAGGCAGAGGAAGACCTAGAAAAACTATAAGAGAAACTATTAATAAAGATTTAGAGATTAATGAGTTGGATCCAACTTTGGTTCATGATAAATCACTATGGCGTAATTTTATCCATGTACCTGACCCCACGTAGTGGGATAAGGTTTGGTTGTGGTTGCAAGGAATTGAATGCGCCACTTACAAGACAATATTTCTGTGTTTTTGATTTCTTAACACATGCGTATTTGTTAGCAAAACCGTTATTTATTGTGTCACAACCCAACTAACTATTTCACTAACTACTATTAATAAGGGTAGTTCAGTAATTGAAACACATTTTATCATATGAATTAATACACCCCATGATTTTGTTAAGTGCGCATAATCTTAAACGAAACTTAATATGAGACGGAGGGAGTAAATTATTCTTACTATTCAATTCGAATGCAGAGGTGTCAGAGCCATTTCGTCTTTGGCAAATGGATCAACCTTTTATACTGCAGGTGCGGATGGAATGGTATGCGCCATAGATTTCACGACAGGAAAACTGCTGGAGAAATTTAAAGTCTCATCAAAGGCAGTATCTTGTATATCAGTTTCCCCAGGTATGTATCCTTCACAACTTTTGCAGAATGCCTGTTTTTTGTGTGGTAGGAAATGAAATCAATGCATTGCCGGCTGGGATACTAACTGAATCGATCTGTACCTAACAAATTGTATGCAATGTGTTATTTGTTTTACCCTCACATGCATTTTATTTGAAATTGGCATTGCAAATTTAATTATGCAGTCTGTCTACTCTCAAGTGGGTTCGACTTTTGTTGTTGCTGTTGTTATAATTAGAATGAGCAAGAGTTTTTCCTTTTTGCTCCATGTTTTTGTTGATTGGATGTTAAACTATAAACAAAATTTCCTGGTCAAAAGAGCTTCAGTGAGGCATGGTTAAGATGAATCTGCAATGTGTAGGTAATATTATAACAATGATTTCTGATTTTGGTAATTTCCCTTTTACTTACATCAGATGGGAAGAAGTTAGCTACTGCAGCAGCACAATTGAAGATTTTCAATTGTTCTAATAAAAAAAAGATTCAAAAATGCTCTGGTCATCCTGTAAGTTCAATATGTTTTTCTCTTTTTATATACTCTGCCCCATGCCTTATTTTTTTGTGATGCTTTTGTTGTTTGTATAATAATTGTTTTTAATTTAACCATCAGGGATCTGTCCGGTGTATGGTCTTCACTGAAGATAGCAAGTATATCCTCTCATCTGCTGTTGGTGAAAGATATGTTGCTGTTTGGAGTATAGATGGATCTAAAAAGCAGTCAGCTAGCTGTGTTCTTGCAATGGAGCACCCTGCTGTCTTTCTTGATAGTAGGTGTATTGATAAAGGGGAACATGATGAGGCTGGCATATGTGTTTTGGCCATATCAGAAGTTGGTCTTTGTTATTTATGGTTTGGAAACAGCATTGAAGAACTACGAAATGCAAAACCCACAAAAATCTCATTATCTTTGGAAGACATGTCCACAAAAAATTACAAGGGTGCAGTCCCCGCAATATACGCTGCAAACTTACAAAGCACCCAGAAGCCGGCTTCTGGGCAGGTTTTTCTTGTTTACGGGATGCTTGTAAAACCATCATTTCAAAATATTTTAGTGCATTCCGGTGCAGATGTGAAGTTGAGTGTCTCCTGTGATGGCGTTCTTCTTCCAAAGAGCCAATCTCGTGTCAAATCTAAAAACAGGACAGATGTACAAAGAGGTGAAGACTTTCTTTGCCTTTGATTAACTCTTTCTCACAAGAATTCTCTTATTTTGATTATTTTTGTGTTTGTCAGAATTAATCATTTGAAAAGCTCAACCTATTGGGTGGAAACCCAGAAATGGTTTTATACTTATATTTTCATTTTATTATGCTTGGTTTGTTGCTATTAACCAATTTAAATCTATCACATAAAATAAGTTGATCCTCTAGTTCTTAGTAATTGATTCCTGATCCTATTTTAGGTTACTAACTTTTGTTCTATATTTTGACAGTAACTGCCCTAGACCGTGCTAATGCCGAGGATGCCTTGCTTCCAATTCCTAAAGTTTTTGATTCCCGTGAGAAAGAGGAATCATTTCAAGACTCTTTGGACAAGGATGTGATGGTTGATTTGTTTACAAGTGTTATAGCTGATTCTATGGAGATAGATGGTACTTAATCATTTTTTTCTTGTTGAAGCATAAATTATTTCGATGTCTGGATGTATTCCTTTTGGCTTATTATATTTTTCTGCTAAATAACAAATCAAAAACTTTGACTGTTCTCTAGAAAATTGAAGTTGTGTATGAATAGAGTTTATGTGGCTAAATTAATACTAATGTGGAAATTTCACTTGTCTTCTAAAAAACCATGCTGCATGAATTGATGAATCCTACATAGATAGCACATAGGTGGGGGAGTCTATATTGAAATTGCAAGGCCACGTGCAGTATGATCTCAATGCACCTCATTAACTTTTTGGAATTTGTTTGTGTACCACACATAATTTTTTTCCCCTATATTTTTGTCTATTAATATAAAAATTCTTGTGGACAATCTTTTGAATGACAATTTGATGCTACCTTATGTTTGCTTAAAAGAATCTTGTTTGTAAATACGGCTTGTGTTCAACTTTATCTGTTATTTGATCTAAAAGAATTGCAATAACTGAACCATAAAACACCTATTGAATGATCTTATAATTCTAAGGTTAACCACATAGTGTTGACCTTCTATTACAAAATCAAGGAATTGAATTGTTTGTCAATTACAGTTCTTTTTAGCAAGTACTAGTCAATGGGCTAGCAGCCTAGCACTTATTGCCATTGCTTCTAGAATTGATTCATTGTCATTTCCACTCATCAAATGAGATATACTTTTATTGCAATTTGCCTTCTGCATATTCATGCTGCTCAGTTGATAACAGAAGATGGATTGACACTTCCCCCCCTTGCTTTGCATAATCTGTTGCTTTACCAATCTGTGCAGATGGTATTGTGCAAAGTGAGACTAATATAATTAGCATGGAGGACCGGATGAGATCACTAGGATTGCTTTACAATGAGAGTGATTGTGCATCAAACTTTGAACTTTGTTCTAAATTGTTAAAGGGTATTGATCTAGAATCTACTCTTCCAAAGAAGAAGGTTAGTTATCAGTCAGGGTTATTGTCATCTGATATTAATTTTGATTCCACCTGTTCTGTTTTTTGTAAAAGAAATCTGTTCTTTTATCTATTTGTTTTTTGTTATCACTATAATTATGTTTATTATCCATTGTTTTTAAGAATCATGGTAATCATTTATGCACCTAAATTTAAAATGCATTTATCAGGTAAGAGCAGCTGTTTTGTCTATGGAACCAAGCGAAGCATTCAAGCTACTGGAAGTGTTGCTGGCTATATGGCAATCAAGGTTTATTTTCTTTTCTTCTACTTTCTCCTGTAAGGTGTTTTGCTTATGATGAATGCTTTCAGTTTCCTCTTGTTTTCTCCTAATTTTGGGGAATGTGTTTGTTCCTAATTTTATTGCAACATTAAAATGACCAACACTTATTCTAGGTTTATGTTCACTTCACTTCACTTATGGTTGGCATTTGCTTTATCTGGTCCCTTGCCTAGTAGAAATCTAATAAGTTAGCATAGAAATCTAATAAGTTAGCATAGAATTTTGATTACAATTCAAGGAGGGTTTGATACTACCTCTAAATTTGGCTTCTTTCAGTTGTTTTTTTCTCTCAAATGAAGGGATCTCTGTGGCATATTATATCATGCTCATTAAAAGATAATGCTATTAAGGGGTAAATTCAAAAGATTGTGCACTTTTCTCTGTAGCAATTTAACTTCATTTGGCCCATTTGTTGTTTTGAGGGGTAAATTCAAACGTAGGGTAAATTTATTGAGCCGACGGAACAAATTCTTCAGATCAGATTTTGATGTTATTGATGGGTAACCCCTAGTAAGTTTGGTAAGTAATTAGGGAAAATGAGGAATGTTGCCTACAAATATAAGAAGGTATTGAGTTGATGAGGGGGTTTTCTTGTCATTTGAGAGAATTAGACTGTGGCTACTAGATCCTGAAAGTTCTGTAGAGATTTCTGTTTGTTTTGACTTAGTTTGCTAGAAGAGTAAAGGATAATACAAGGCATCTTAATTGGGTTCAGACAACCAAGTTAGTTTAATTACTTACTAATTTGGTGGTGGTCCTGGTTTTAGTTGCTATCATATAAATATATCATTACAATTCTACAAGCTGCAGCCACATATCAGATTTCATGAGGATTTTGGTTGCTGTCACAATTGTCTGGTTGTTTGTCACATGTCAAAATTGGTCAAATAAACACTGAGTAGCCTTTTGGTTGCAGTCAATTCTCTTGGTCAAATGCTTGCTTTTGGTCGCTGCTGTGCTGCCTTTGTTAGTTCAATTCTCTTTTAGGAGATTTGACTGTCAACAAGTTTGTGTTTGGCGTTGAAGTGAAACTCAACTGCTTTTATTTTTATTTGCATTTCCTTTCTTAGTTGCCATTCTGGGGTATTGCTTGTGCTCAAGTTTAGCCTTTTTATCCTATTAATAAATCGACTATTAATATTGATGGTCTATTAAAACAATCACATAAATGTCAAATGTCAAATTCATTAACAGCACACAGTAGCTGAACACATAAGTTTTTTTTGCATTTTCATGAAATACAAAAAAGAAAGAGTATAATGATATGTCCAGATGGGGTTTATTCCTGTCTTCTTTTAGCACCACAAGAAAATATCTATTTTCAAGGAATTAGAAAAGGGAGAATTAGCTGCCAGATAGAGTACATATATTTTCAAGGTAAGCTTTGGCATTGCTCTAAACCAAATTTTCATGTATAACTAGAGGATAGTGATGCACTGCAACACCAAAGCTAACCTCTCTCATCACACTCAATCTAGACTCCTACTTTTAGTTCATTTCATTTTTCAATGTGAGTTTGTGGTAACCCATTTGGGGTTGGCCTAGTGGTTGGCTTGGGATCTTGGAGTTTGCTCCTCCAAAGGTCTCAGGTTCGATTCCCTCTGGTGCCAATTTCGGTGGGCTAAGTCCATACAGAGCTTGCTCTGGCTTTAAATGGGGTTTTTGCAAGTGGGCGGTGGGATTGGTCCCCTCGGATTAGTCGATTCTTGGACCGGATACCGATTTTTCATAAAAAAAAAAAATGTGAGTTTGTGGTTGGTGTGACAGAGACCGGTGGTTGCGAGGTTCTCTGGTGTTGGTGACGAGTGTGTCGCGAGCTTCTGTCTTGATAGATGGTGATATGTGTGTGATCCCAGCAGCTGCAAACCTTTCTTCTTCATTTGATACAACCAAACCAACCCACCCGCGTAACCTGCCATCCGTGCAACCCCCCTAATCCACATGCTCCAATGTTTGTAAATGGGTGACAATATACCAACCACGGTTTATTGCTATTGGCGACCATGCATGTATCAGTTTGCTTTTATATGAATCCAATAAACAACATTGTAAAGTCAATAAAAAAAGAAAGGATTAGAGTGATGTTGCCATTTTTTGAATTCATCCAATCATTGATATCTCTTTTGGTGTCAAGGCTAATACAAGTCCATGGAACTTAGAGTATGCTTTAATCCTTCACATGTGTCAGTTATCGCACCAATAGTAATTTACGACCATTCGCTCCCTTCATTGGATTCAACCTTGAGAGCTACAATTGAAAACCACAAAACATGCATGGATTACTCTCTATTCTCTAACGGCTGGTATGCAAATTCATTTGTTTATATCCACTAATAGTCTATTGGTACATGTTAAGGTATAATATGAGGCCTCCCAAGCATCCTCACATAAAACTGCTGATGTGGCATCATTTCAGAACTCTAAAAAAGTTTACAAAAGGAACATGACAAATCATTCAAACAAGAGATATCAACAATAAAGACATTAAATATATTCCTATTAATTTCAAAGTTGTCGGAACATTTTTTTGGTACAGCCTATCATCCTTGAAAATGCCAACTAGAACTCTACTGGTTTCTCTTTTATGCTTGGTATTGGGTTTTAGTCCTGTCTTTGTAGTATATTACCATTTTGTTTCAACTACTTTTGGAGCTCCAATCCTGGAGTTGTGGATACACCATCTTGAAGATGGTTCCAACTTCCAAGATTTGATGGAAGGAAGGGAGACTTATCGGTGGCTCATGAATGTAACTCAATGGTCAATTATTTTAGCTTATTCAAGTTCCTGAGAAGAAGAAGCTATTTTTTGCTGCACCGACATTGAGAGGGGATGCTTTCAGATTATTCACTTTCATTGTTTTACAGTTTTACTAGCAAGAGATCAACCTAAATGCCACATGTTGGATCTTTCAGAAGGTGGTGCTCCGGCGGTTGCCACTAAAAGTTTGGGTTTGTCTTCAAGATTGAAGATCTTGGGAGCAAGAAAACAATCGTGAAGATGAAATTTCTAAAGATTAATAATAACCATCGTGTTGTGGAAGCAGAATAGAATCAGGCCTCATTTCCTTTAGCTTCCAAATATGATAATTGTTAGATAGATATATTAAATAGAGGCAGAATCGTAATCAAGGCTTCATATGGTTGATATCTTCTATTGCACTATCTTCAGTTTTTCTCATAGAGATCTTGTACTTTTTTTTTTGACAATTAGATGATATTGACTTGATTGTCGAATTTAATGATATTTTTCGGTACAAATTTCATTTTCTGTGAATGGCAATATTCATTTACTTCATAAAGAAATCTTCATTTTTCATTTACTGTGACTTTATAAATAAATCTTTACTGACAGGTCGGCTAGAAGAGAGTATGTGCTTCCATGGATGTATAGCATTTTAGTTACCCATGGTCATAATGCTGCTGAAGAATCTGCAACACATATGATTGATTCAGTGTACAAGGTATCATGGATTAAGTTCGCTTCTCTCATTTACATGATTGGTATTGGCAACTCAATTTTAAATTTACAATGAAAAATTCAAATATTAATTATCCTTACTCTAATTTAGGTCTACATCTTTTTCCATAATTCCTACTAGTGAAATTGTGATGGATGCTTCATTGATGTCGTAAATTGATAGATTCTACTTATGTTGAGTTTCATTATATATGGACATGAAGACTTGAAAAATAGTGAAATGACCGAAGGATCAGTTAATTCAACATGGTTTATCTTGACAGCGTTCTATGATGGCTTGTTGGCTTATAAGTATTATTTGTGTAAACATATCTGAAAGCAATTATGCCTTAATTTCGTAATTTTTTCCCGTTGTTCTTTTTCTAATATGCATGGTACATGTTTGTTTACATTTTTATCAAATGCTGGCCAACCAATTTTAGTTTCTTTTTGATAATCACTGGCCAACAGTGCATATTGCTTAAAGTGCACAAAGGTTGCTTTGCACATTTTATTTTTACATTTCCTGTTTAAGAACAAAACTTGAAAAAGGCCATTATAACATATTTTTTGAAATAATGTTCCTCTAGCATATTCTTTGGGATAGGCAATAAAAACATGATTTTAGAAACTAATATATTATCTGATTATATTTGTTATTCAAGTTTTGTGTTGGAGCTTGGCAATAAGAGTAAAATTGGGATATGAATGAGGAATGATGGCATAAGTTTGTGATTGGTAATTCTTGTTCATTTGTTTTTTTAGATAAAATTAAGGGTGTTTTGATTTCTTTCTTTCTTGTCAAGCTGGCTTCTTTTGTTCATTTTGATTTTCCAATGATTTCTGGCTCAGTTCAATACGTGTACTGTTTGAGAAATTCAATTATTGTCTTCCATTTTTCAGATTACAAATTCCAGAGGGGCAACTCTTCAGTCTTTGTTGCAATTATCAGGTCGTCTACAACTGGTGACATCACAGGTAGTCACATTTTCTAAAATTAATTTGGCCATCTGGTGAATGTTTATTGGACTTGTGGGGCCTCATTTGAATATGTTTTCAGATTGATAAGGCTTCTCAGAGAATAAGCCATTCGGTGCATGATATCCAAACAGAAGAAAGTGAAGACGAGGCTGAATTTTATCAAGAGGATGAAGATGGTGAAAAAGATGGTGAAGAAGATGATGCATCTGAAATAAGTTCTGACAATGAAAACTAGCGTTCCTTTTATTTGAAGGTATTACAAGAGGATAAGTTCTCATTTGTTATGCAATAGTTCTTACCAAAATTGGTAAGCGAGTTTAATGTGGTTGGATAGATATGACTTTACATGGAGCCAGGACCTTGAAACTCTACCAGGATTTAGTATGGAATTTCTAAACATGCTTAAATTTTTGCTGATTTTGTTTTTTATAACCTATTGCCAAAAAGCCTTTACCATGACATTATTCATTGTTTTCCTTCCCCCTCCATCTTATGCAGTATATTTTTAACCGAGATATGTATTATACTATATCATGAATCATGATGTTTCTAGTTCCAAGCTATTATATAAGATCATATATGCCTAGTGTTCGGAGGTTTTAATTTACTGTTTGTGTTCTACATTACAGATTACGAGTTCCCAGTTGTCCCGTTTGCGGCTGACAGAGATTTGGAGGAAGAGAGAACAGATACTGGGTTCCAACCAGCTTTTTGTTCGCAATTTTGTTTACTTTCTCAGGAATTTTGGTGTTATTCAGTTTTTTTTTTTTTTTAAATAGGAATC
>Ga0228710_1008715_pt1 | contig 14416 bp, 8 predicted proteins | sample MedpolnodulmetaG_FD_177995 | JGI IMG/M metagenome (GOLD analysis project Ga0228710, IMG submission 177995) | Root nodule microbial communities from Medicago polymorpha collected in Santa Monica, California, United States - pink nodules | ecosystem: Host-associated > Plants > Roots > Nodule...
TGCTCAATGACAACTGAAAGAGACTTATCTTAACAATTACAAAGAATTGAATAAGGTTTTGAATACTTGATATACAATCAGAGGTATTCACAATACAATATGAAACAGAACAGACTCTGTTTTTCTAGACACTAAGATATGAACAATTGAAAGAATTCTCTAAGTTGTTGATGTTTTGTTTACGACGTTTTGCACAGAGAGTGTTGGCCTTGTATACGCGTGTGTATTGTTCTTGTATATTGTTCTCCAAGTCTTTATCCCTATTTATAGAGGATTTGAGAGACGTTGAGAATTAGCCGTTACATCAACTTGTCTTGTTTGATGTTTTGATTCTTCACCATTGATCTTTTGCCTGATTTGATAATTGTCCTATGAAGAACTAATTTCAAATCCATTCCATTTGAAAAGAAACAATGTCTGCAGCAACGTTACTGTTATTCTTGTCTTGATGTAAAGACAATGTTGCAGACATGGTGGTTGCAGAGTTTGTGGTTGTACACTTCGTACATTGTACTTTGTCAACTCTGGTGAAGTAGCTTCTGGTGAGATGCTTCTAATAACCATTGCTTCTGATGACCTTGCTTCTGATGACGTGTCTTCAGGAGCTCTATCTTCAGACTCGTTTCTTCAGACGCACTTCTTCAGACGCATTTCTTCAGACGCATTCTTCCAGACGCTCTAAGCTTCAAATAAAATTCCTTTGCTCTTTGACTTGTTCAAACAGAATCTTTATGAATAGTACTTTGATTTTGGATCTTGTACACTTGAACAAATTGATTAGCATATCCAATTGATAATTTTTAATACCTTGTTATCATCAAAACTTAAGAGGTGATTTTGAGAAACACCCTTTGTTCCAACAAGGACTACTTCCGGTTTGTGGAAGGAACCTGTATAATTGCTTGTGTTCTTTCGTTTTCTGCTCTCTTACTCTCTATCTGCTGCATTAAGACTCTGAACTCTATCAAACTCTGATCCTGGGAACAATTTTTATAACGTAAGAAGGAGAAGTTTTTAAAAACACAATTCAACCCCCCCTTCTTGTGTTTTTTCTCACCTTCAGTGCTTACTGTGACTCTACTCATGAGGATCTTTTGCATGTTTTTTTCGATTGTCCTTTTGCTATACAAGAGTGGAACAGGACCGGTCTTTGGGGCTCGGTACAACACACCCTCTCTCATACTGCTTCATCTACGGATGCTATCTTCTCTCTATTAGAGAATTTGTCTGCTGAATTATCTCAACGACTATCAACCGTCATTTCGAGTCTATGGAAACACTGCAATCTTAGAGTTTGGGACGATGTTACAGAAACAAGTGCTATGGTTGTAGAGCGTGCTAGGAACATGGTTACAAATTGGCAATTGACGAATGCTTCGGCTGTCCTTGCATCTACTTCGCCTTCTTAGCATGCAATGGCCGCGCATACGGGGGCCTCCACCTCACACTAACACAATAGAATCTTGTGGCAGCCCCCTATGTCAGGTAGATATAAATGTAATATCGACGCGACTTTTTCTTCTCATCATAACCGTACATGTATTGGCATTTGCGTTCGCAATTCGGAAGGTATTTTTGTACTAGCTACGACTATTACATATCCTTGTACTGTTTCGGTGGATTTGGGAGAAGCTTTAGGGTTGTACTCTGCCTTGCAATGGTTGAGTGATATGCAGCTTGATAATGTCGACTTTGCAACAGACTCTAAATTAATAGTTGATGCCTTCCTTTCTACCAGGAACGACTTGTCTGAATTTGGTTGTATTATTTCTTCGTGTCGTTCTTTGTTTCGCAATTTATTTTCTAACTCTAGGGTGAAGTTTGTTATGTGAAAAGCCAACACGGTTGCTCATGCTCATGCAGGAGAGGCCACGTCTTTAGTTAGTCCTGCCGTTTATTATGATATACCCACTTGTATTGAAACTATTACTATTAATGAAATGTTATAAGCATGTTTCCCTCAAAAAACTATCATCGATGATAATTCAATTGGTAAGGACAATGCATTCTAATATGTAGTGGTTGAAATTCGAAGCTCAACTTTTTCACTTATTCATGTTAAGGGGTGGAATTTTACCTACCCAACTACTTGAAGAAAAAAAATACATTTCATACATACCCTTTTAAGCTTAATGCTCACTAGTATGAAACAGTGGCGGAGCCAGAAATTTTATAGAGCTTAAAAAAAAATTATCGCAAATTCACATGTGACATAATATATATAAATTGTCATAAATCAAAATAAAAAATGTTCGTCATTTTTTTAACAAAAGTAGAATTTAAAATAAGAGAGATGGAAAATAACTTGCCAATAACGTGCTAAAAAACACTAGCTTTTCCTTAACAACTAATGTTTTTCCATTTATCACTAACTTTTCCATTTGTCAAAAAAAAAAAAAAATCACTAGCTTTTCCTTAACAACTAATGCTAACTCTGGCGCTAACTTTTCTTTCAAAATCAATTTTCCTTAACAACTAATTTTCACTTATTCATGTTAAGGGTGGAATTCTACCCACTCAACTACTTGAAGAAAAAAAAAAACATTTCATACATACCCTTTTAAGCATAATGCTCACTAGTATGAAACAGTGGCGGAGCCATCTGGACAAAAAATTTATTGTAAATTCACATGTGATATAATATATATATAAATAATCATAAATTGAAATAAAAGATGTTCGTCATTTTTTCAACAAAAGTAAAATTTGAAACAAGAGAGATAAAAAATAACTTGCCAATAACGTGCTAAAAAACACTAGCTTATCCTTAACAACTAATGTTTTTCCATTTATCACTAGCTTTTCCATTTGTCAAAAAAAAAAAAAATCACTAGCTTTTCTTTAACAACTAATGCTAACTTTGTCGCTAGCTTTTCTTTCAAAATCAATTTTCCTTAACAACTAATGCTAACTCACTAGCTTTTCTTTCAGCCGATACACAATTTTTCTGCAAAATCAAATTTTCAAAAGCACAAATAATCAATTTTTCAATTGCAGCAGACACACCAATTTTACAAAAGCACAAATAATCAATTTTTCTAAAACCCTAAAACAAGGAAGGAAGGCGAAATTGGAGAATTAATTGGCTTATCTTTAGAGAAGTTATAGGTAAGAGTGGTGGAAACACCATATTAGAGTGGTCTTAATACCATATAAGAATGATCTTAGTACCATATAAGAATGGTATCAATATCATATTAGAGTGGTTTTAACACTATATTTGAAAGTGTATTTCTTGAACAAATCATATAGTGCAATTGGACTCTGATACAATTGTAGTTGGACTGTTTTATCCTAGGGGCGTCGTGATTGATATATAGTCTGCTTGCACAATTTTGAGCAGTGCCACAAAACGTCTTAAAGAGAGCGACCTAACCCACAACTCAACCTAGTAATCTCTTCGGTGACAAAATATTTTTAACTAATTTTTGACTATTGTTCCAACAAATGTGCATAATGCTCTTGAGTTAAACCAATATTAGAAGGAGGAAGCAAGCTTTTAGAGTTGCCATGAGTAGATTTTGCCTTAGATGTGTCACTGGAAGAAGCATTAACATAATGCTTGGACTTATTAGGAATAGGATATCCATGTTTCAGATAGCAGTACTCAATAGTATGACTAGGGCGATTACATAAGGTGCAGAGCCTATAAATTTTACCACGTCGAAAGAGCTTGCTTGCATCAGAAGCATTAATCAAAATGCTTGATTCAACAATTGAAGGTGGTGCTGGAACAACTTTGCAATTACTTTCTTCTTATACATCTAAAGAATAAACTTTGTTAATAGAGGGAAAAAGATCCATCAAAAGAACCTGAGTTTTCATAATAGAAAATTGATCATTCAAGACTGTCAAGAACTAAATAACTTGATCCTCCAAACGAAAATTGCGTGCAGAACACATAGCTTCACAAAAAAAGGATGAGGACATGTGCAAGAAAGCATATGTCTATGTGAACTAAGTTCTTCTTATAAAGTTTTCATTTCACTAATGTAGTCAATAACGGATTTCGAACCTTTCTTGAGATTGTTAATGGAGGATCTCAAAGTAGAATATCTTCTTTTCCTTTGATTTGTTGGTGGTGCAATAAGAATAATTTAGATATATTTGAATCTATGCGTTTTTTATCAAGTAACATATTGACTAAAAACTAATCCTTTAAAGACGAATATGTCAACTAGCATATTGGCTAAAATCTAAACCTTTAAAACATTAATAAATAAACAAATCCAGCTTGAAACACCCTTTACATACTCTAATGTCTCTGCTAACTAAGTTATACTCATGGAGATATTATGTACCCTTCTTTATTAGAGAAAGAAAATTGTTGAGTTGTTTGTAGTTTGTTATTTGTCTCACATTACTGAGGTTTCCAGACTGTTGGGTGTATAAATATACTTGAGTACCCTCATCTTTTGAGTTAGGTTTTCATATGAGATCCAAACCTATTTACCATAGCATCAGAGTCAAGTTAAGAATTGCAATATGGGAATCATAGCATTTTTTTTTGGTGGTGGCCGGGGTTTGAACCTGAACCTTAGATATATTATGCATTGTCTCTACCGATTGACTTAAACTCACGAGGTTAAAAAAAAGCTCACAAGGACAAATTCAAGCTTAGCAAAAATGTATTTATATTTTTCAACAATGTAAATTAAATAAAGATTTTTTTAGAAAGAAATTATTAATGCATATTAAAAGACAAATAAATACTCTCTAAAAAAAAATCTTACAGTAACGTAGTTGACCGTGTATTATACATCGAGTTTCCGTGCCGTGCCATCTTCAAATTCAAACTTGAATGATTGCCATTGGCATGTTGAACTCGTCTCCATTCCCGCCCCGTGTTCCTCTAAACGCAGTCGTTCCGCGCCATACTATGTCTTCCTACTCCACCGTTTCAATTCCCTTCTCTCACCTCCAAGTAACTTCTCTCTCTCTCTCTCTCTCTCTGCTCTCTCTCTCTCAACAAATTTGAAGCTATAATTTTTAATCGAAACAAATTTCAAGATTTTGATTCTAAAATTGATTTTTGGTGTATGTTTGGTTTTAGGTGACGAAAATTGATTTTGAGTGAATTGATTCTGTATAATTGATTTCGCCTGTGTTTGGAAACATTTATGTAAAAGTGAGTTGAATTTAAATTTGTCCAAGAATAAAGTATAAAAATGAAAGTTACAGATTCTATTTTCAACAAGAAATCAATTATAGAGGCAAAATCAATTGTACTAGAAAGAAATCAAATATGTCAGAATCAATTCTACACTTCAATAATCAATTTTGGTCACTCTAGAGGTGGAACCAAACATTCTTGAGAAAAATTGATTTTGAATGAAGTGCTTCGGGCTAAAATTGAACTGAAGATAAAGTGGTTTATGTTTGAATACATTAATGGTAACGTGAGTTGAATAATAAATGTCAGTGTAAAAATCTATTTTAGAATCAGAAGCTATGATTTATAGCTTCAAGTAGAATCAATTATGGAGAAAAAATCAATTCTACTTAGAGGAACAAAACATGTGAAAATCAATTCCACACCGCTAGAATAAATTTTAGCTAGAATCAATTCATTCAAAATCAATTTTTGTAACCATTGAACCAATTATTGATATTTGGTTGGTTTGATGTATGACTATGGCTATAAATAGTTTTTGATTATTGATTATATTTTTCTGAATTTTATTGTGACAGGATAAGAACCACGACTTGTCATTGAAGATTGAAGAAGGTTTTGGACCTAATGGTTTGGGGATTCTATCAGTCACTGATGTATGTGCATTTTTCATTTTCATTTGTGTTTGTATTTTTGTTAGAATTATTACGGATGAATCACAATTCCTTTTTCATTCAGTGTATCTGGCTGGTTGATCGAGGTCTGACAGTCCAAATTTCGATGCAGTTTCTAATGTTTTAAAATAGGAAAGTACCGAGCTTGAAATTTGGAGTGTTCGATCTTGATCCAAGGACTAGGGATCTGCCAACTTTTTGACTGTAGGCCCAAACTTATTAAAAATGGTTTCATTCGGGTGGGTTCAGTTGCCCAAAATAAATCCAGTAGTGCCCAAACTCGCCCAATTCAAGTATTTAGAGAGTTTAAGTTCCCTCACATTGTTCAGTATTATGCCTGCACCGAATTGTCCCATCAAAAACCTTATATTCTCTAACTGGTGCTTTATCGGACAGAGATGGGTTCATGTTTGTTTTCTTTGGTTTGCTATGGGTGGATGATTTTGGACTGAATCCGACTGTAACCAATGTTCTCCCCTAAATCAAACAACGAAGAAAAGAGTCAAACATATGACTAGTTTTTTTTGTTTTGAACAATTTCAGAACTATCACGCTTATGGGAAGTTTCTCAGTTTGAACTTACACCTTGTGCTAGTTTGTATAATGGTTTCTGCAGTGAAAAATGACAGCAGAGTTAGGCGATGCCCATTTCATGTCATAAGCTCTATCTTATTCTAAAAGTGATGATTGTAGTCTTGTAGATACGTTATAAAGCTTTAGAACTGGAAATTCATATGTTTATTTTCTGGCTGTATGTATTACAATTTGTATTTTCATAATAACTTAATTGGAATTAATTATAGGTCCCAGGATACTCTTCGTTGCGCAGAAATCTTTTGCATCTTGCACCAAGGTAAGTGTTTTGATATGCTATTTCTGCTTTTAGTCCTAGCAGTGATTGATGATCCTAACAGTAGAAATCTTTTGCATCTCGCTCGCACCAAGGCAAGTTGTTATTGATGATAACATTTTTCCTTTCTTTATGTCAGATTGGCAAATCTTCCTAAAGAAGTGAAAGATGATCTTGAAGATCCTAACAGTAGGTAACCTATCTTTTTTTAAAACCTACTATTAAATTTTCACTTCTACTTAATTCTGCCTTCCAATTATACAGTTAAGTTTTTTGTTTTCCATCATTCCAAGGAACCTCACTTGTTGCATATTATAACAGAAAATGACTTCTGATTCTTCTATTCACAATGAATTTGTAGATATAATATTGGTTGGAGTCATGGGAAAGAGAAACTTGAATCTGGCAAGCTTGGTAATTCTCTCAGCTATTGCATATAATGAATTCTTTTTTGGTTTCTCTTCTGTAAACCTTAATTTTCTTTGCATTAGATTTTGATATTTGTTTCTCTCTCTCTCTCTCTCTCTCTCTCTCTCTCTCTCTCTCTCTCTCTCTCGTTTTTGTAACCATTGCTATATATTTGCTGATTTTATTTTGGATATGTATATTTATTTGACAATGTTGATTCCTTTTTAATTTCAAAGTACCTTTGAAACTGTATTTTGAATTTTTGGTTTAATAAGACGCCTTTTGCTCTGCCCATTATTGAACTTCCTTCTTCTTTCTTTGATAAAAATGGTTCTTTCAACAAAAAAAAAAAAATTCTACAACTTTAAACAAGTATCGAAATCATGTATTTCAAATTCAAAATAAATTGTGATGAAGAGGTCCAACATTATAATCTTTGATGCGAACGAATTAGTGTATTATTCACGTCAAAGGGGTAACAGAACTGTGTAAAACAAAGACACATTTTCTAATAACTTTCTGAATTGAGTACATTAGGTCATTGAAGATTATTTGATTATTCCACAAGTATATTATGCTTACCATTGGTATAGGAGAAAAAAGAAGTGTAATCTGAGATGCTCAAGTGGTGCTCTCGAAATGAGTTTCTGAATTCTGACAGAGTTTTTCATATCACAATAGTAAATATGAACTGTAATAAAAGAAAGTGGCTTCAACTATATATTACATTTAATTTGTATTTGTTATTTTGTAAATTCTAATACTTTGCTGCATGGATGCATTTTGGTAAATCAGTTAGTTCTTTACATTTTTAAGTGAGGCCGGTTTCATTTATCGACTTTTTTCTTCTGAGTGCAGATTTATTAAAAGGATCTTTCTATGCCAATCCCATACTTGATATGCCTACAACAGATAAATCTTTGATGCAATGGTAAAGTGGACGAGGACACTTGATTTGTTTAAAAAACTTTTGTTGTTTCTTGCTGTAGGTGTTTTTTTCTTCTTATATATGGGTATGGATATTATGGAGTAATTCTTGCTATATCATAATTCAATTGTTATTCTTTTAGATATAATACGCCTTTCATGCAACATGTCATAGAACTGAACTATACCGAGTTATCATCTCTGTCTATAAATTATTTTTCTTATCGTTTGAAATAAATGTAGATGCATACGTGTAAAATTATATGTTAGTCTTTATTGTGATTTATATATTTATATGTTGACTTTTTTTATCATCATCAATTTTGTATTATACTGTTTGTGATTCGATATATATGATCATATGCAATTCCATGGATTTTGTGTGCCTGTAGGTACCCATCATATTGTGGATCAAATATATGGCCCAAAAGCACATTACCAGAACTTGAATTTGGTACACCCTGAAGCCTAAATTGATTTTGCATTTGCACTGCTTTGTTCTTATATTGGGGATATAGATTTCTGTTTTTATTATCTGTTTTCTTTCCTTGGCTTTTACATGAATGAGCATGCAGTTGCTATGCCTTTGCACACATAGGCAGCAATCAAACCATGCTGTTTGATTTTGTATACCTGTTGTTAGTTTTTGTCTCTTTACATTATAAGTACACTGCAGATACTGAAATAGCATGATGCTTATACTACTTTTAAAACATGTTGAATTTTGATAACAGTAATAACTTGCCCAGATTATTTGATCTTTATGTTTTAATGGATAGTACCATGATTGGTCACATGTATACTGTTCTTTTGTTTCTGGCATGTAGCTTTCAAAGCACTTGGGAAGCTGATATTTGATGTCGGACTGATGGTGGCATATCACTGTGATCAATATGGTAAGACATCTATTGTTATTTGTTTGGCATTAGACAAAGGCATTTCTAACTGGCGTTACTCTAGCTTTTTATTTATACACATTGTATGTAACTTGTTGGAAGTGGACCAATTAATTTTTCCCAAGGACGGTAATTATTTGGCCTATTTTGAATATTGACTAATGCATTTATTTGGATATTGAGATGGCACCATATATGACTGGTGGTGCACTAAATCATGAGAAGAATGGCATCTGTCGCACTCTATTTTCTTGTTCATAACCAACTTTTTATACTTATAATTTTTCTCTCAGTCCTATTGTTTTTCTGATCAATGATCACATTCAAAACTTGTCAGTATCCAAAGGAATGAAAATTCGCAAGGATGAAGGTCTGGAATCAATACTTAATCGCTCCCGCAGTCACAAAGGACGTTTGCTATATTACTTTCCTGCACAACAGGGGTAATTTTCTTTACAATGTGTCTTTTCTTATTAGAAAATAGAAGATGTTAGACTTTCTATTAGGAAACAAAACTGAATGTGGCAGTTTCTATTACATCAAGCGGTTGTTTTAGGGCAGTTATGTTTGAATATTAATTATTAATAGAGTCAGTTATATGTTTTAAGGATAAATAGGAGAAGGGCCAGACATAATAGAGGATTGTCTGGAAGTTATTGAGTGGTTATTGGGAGAGACCCAACTCTCGAGCATTTGGGAAAGGGAGAGGCCAAGGATCTCGAAACCATGGAGAACAATTATCCTAGTGTTTTTATGTGTGATTTGTGTGTTATTCTCTGTACTTTAATTCTGTTTGTATCAATAAATATTAGAAATTGTTCCAAATCTGTTTGATATTGAACCTATATCTATCAGAAGACTTTTATAATGATATCTTACATAACCAGCAAGCATATGTTTGTTGATTTACTAAAAGTATTTAGCAGAATCAATATGTGAACATTGTTCACCAAAATAAATGTTCACATTGCTGACTGGACTTTATTGATACAATTTAGTATGATCTTTCTTTTTCTTTGACCTTTTCAAGGTATACTACATTATTATGAATTCTATTTTTTTTCTTTGACCTTTTCAAGGTATACTACATTATTATGAATTCTATTTACCTGAAAATTAATCGCTCAAATTTCCCTTTTGTTTGTTGATAACTAGAAAAATTCAACCCTGGGATAATGGAGACTTGTAGTTTAAATTTAATCTTCCGTAACATTTAAATATCCTAATATGTAAGTTTCTTTGTTTTAATTTCATCAAAAAATATGTTGTTCTAGTTTTCTAAAATGAAATTGATAATAATATGCACCAGACCTATGAATTTAATATTAAAATTAAAATTTGACTTTATGATTTCAGGATAATGTTTCCTTTGAGCCTTAGTGCAGGATTGAGCCTCTTAATTCACAATCACACCCAAGCCTTAAAAGACTTAGGCCGTTACCAATTGAGCTACAAGCCTTATTTCTACTTTTAACATTGTCTATTCACAAAAGCTGTTAAAGATCAAATATCAGCCCTTTCGAAATGCTGATATGATGATAGCAGAAGAACAGTTACATTTTGGATGCCACATTAAAAGGCAAAATATGTCCTGCAATCAAAATTGTTTGATTAAATCAACACCTTCACTTTAATGATGTTTAACTCTTTTGAAATACTGATACGATGGTAGCAGAAGAACTCAGAAACCATAATTTTAGGTAAAGAAACTTTTTATTTTTTAATTGGAAATTGGTGAGCTCAAAGCTCTACAATGGTGAAAGAATTAGGGGAAAAACCAGAGTTCAATGAACTTCTAAACTAGAGAGGAATCCTTCCTTACAGATTCGAACAACTTTCTCAATGAGTTACACATTACCCTTCCCTCTTTATTATAACAGAAAAGTCCCTAAAATTCAGGGATATCCCAACTTTTATTCCCTCAGCTTCTAAAACCTTCTAGAAGCTATACTTGTGTGAATTGGGCTCAATGATTGTGTCATCACACCTGTTGGACCCTGGTGCCCTATCAAGAACAATCACAATTTATTTCAAATGATGTTTAGATTATATTGTAGTTTTCAAGTTTAATATCATTATCCTTAAATTAAGAAAATATTTCTAGGAAATCCTTTAATATATGACTGACAGTATATTAATATTAATAAGTTACATATGACTGGTTACAGAATCTCAGGTGGCAACTCCATGTCTTCTTGGTGTGGATGGCATACAGACAATGGTTCACTAACAGGTTATTAACATACGTTTATTGGGATATCACATGGGCTCTGCTTTCCTATATTTTCATGCTAGTCAAGTTGATTAGTGAACCCATGGATTTTAAAAAATAAACTATTTCTGAGTGTACTAATATTGACGTTCTTTACATGGCATAGCCCTTGCAATGCTGATTTTGATTCTATATGTAGGTCTCACATGTGGTATATTTACAAGAGATGGTGTAGAAATACCTTGCCCTGACAGTGCTGCTGGTCTTTACATCCGATCAAGAAATGGTCAGATTGTCAAGGTACACATTTTTCTGCTGGAATTGCAAGTAACTGGGTGATCTAAATGTAGTTGCAATATTAAAATATTTTCTTGGTTCATCTTTCATTCAAGTAGATGAATCCTTCTCTCCCTTTTAATCAAACTTATAATAACCAGATTTTTTATGTTGGTGAAATTATTGGTAAAATGTCTCCATTCTTTTGATAGTGTTCAATAGTGTTGAGAGTCTGAAATTTGATAAGATATGACCTTGAAATGTGTTTATAAGTGGGACACATCTCTCATATATCTTAAAAAGCTGGTTTTGTAGGGTTTAGTTAAACCTAACTCAAATTCTATGCCATAGTTTGGACAATAATTTTTTGGGGAAGTTTTTATTACTTATTGATGCATTATATGTATCTGGTTAGGATGATTATTCTAGATCTATTGAAGTATGCTATTTTTTTATGGCCAATAGATATGTCAATTAAAATGACTGCAGTGTCATCACAGACCTTGTACTAATTGAATGAATCTCCTTTATGCCAGTATTCATCACAAGGACACATGATTCATTCACGGAATTTTAGGATTGCATTTTAGCTCCTTCCCTTATGCTTGGGGATGAATAAATTCAATATAACACATCAGCTGTGAGAAATAATGCTTGACCTTAAACAAGGAAGCATTCCATGGACCTTTTTATTTTCCTTTTAAAAATAGCTCAGGAAACCGGCATTTGAAGGGTTTAAAATTGTAAAATCTGATATGTTATTCGTCAATGTTGTGAATATGATGCTTAGAATTTCTCTGAATTAGTACAAAGCATTTATTCATTGTATTTTCTCTTACAGGTTGTTTTTGGAGCAGATGATATAGCTTACCAAATTGGTGAAACTGCCGAAATACTTTCTGGAGGTACTCTTCGTGCAACACCTCATTGTGTTCAGGTAATCCAAAAAATAATAAAAAAAGGCACATAACTTATTTCTCTCTCTTTTGTGCTAGACTTGTAGCATTTTTTAGGGTCACCTTGTTGAATCAATTCTGTTTATATATTCCTTCTTATTTTCCTTTTACATCATTGGCTTCTTGTATTGTGCTCCATCATGCTTTTTATTGATGTCTAATTATGCTCCATCATGCTCCATAATTAGATCTTAGTTTATTTTCTTATAGTGATTGCTAGTGTTCTATTAGATAGAATGCATATAACACGCTATTTTTTGGAGGCCTGCTCGTTCATTGATAAATAGGTGCATAATGGCTATTCTAATTGCTGTTCTGTGTACAACAAACTTGCTGTTCTGTGTATGACAAACTTGTAATCTAAATATTCTCTCTTATTATATGCTTTCTACTCTTGCTATACCAATGCCCTAAGGGTAGTTGTTAGCATTTTCGGACTTAAGGATAGTCACAAAATTGTATGTCTAGTATCCTTTTTTAGTGTGCTTTCTTTGCTGTTGGCGGCACTCCAAAGCATGTCCAATGCCAAAGCAACATATTGTTTCTGTAGACTCAATGGATCAGATGTTGGCCCAAATTCACCATTTGTCACCCAGATTATAGCTTTACCTTGTCTAGATACTCTAATGAAGTTTTCTTTGACTCTTTACTGTGTTTTCTTTCTTGTTGGGTTCACATGTTTTGACCTAATATATGGATGATATACTACTTTTAGGCTCCAAAAGGGGAGGAATCTTCTGGTGTTGAACGCTCGACATTTGCATTATTCATGCAACCTGATTGGTATGTTCTATGAGATCAACTAGGCTGTTCTGTTGCTTAAATTTTGTTTAAAGTTGTCTTCAATAGTAGAATCACAAGTTAGCGTGAGGTCAATGATGAATATGATCTCAATCTATTATTGTGTATTGATAATTTTTCTTTCCAGGGATGAAAAACTCAGTTTTCCTGAGGAGGTTCACATTCATAAAGAGGTATGTATATTCCTAAAAGTCATTATTGTTCTTCACATTCAGCCATTACAGAAAGAATATGGATAAAAGATGATGTTACAGAACAGAAAAAGAAAGAGACTTTGCAATTTCACGTGTGATTTATTTATTTAGAAGAAATACTTTTAGTTTTCATAGAAGTAAATGTAAGACAATAAAGTTCTTCATGTAGAGAATCTAGTTGGTCAGTTGATAGCATTTCAAGTTCCACTAAATATGTAGGTATCCTGCATAACTTCTAAATTTAGTGGATGATAGGACCGTTGAATGATTTTTGTTTAAATAAAACTACTAAAAATCCATCGCAAATATGGAATTCTGAAATCCACGAATATAGCTTTCTACATAACATTTTTCCTCATCTAGATAACAGACTATACCTTCTACCTCTTCATTTAATTAAATAGATAATCCACATTTCTAGTCAAAGAATGGGTTAAAATTTTCTGTTTTTTCTTTCTCTCCAGCTTATTCCATCAAATGCTTCCCTTACTTATGGAGAGTATTCAGAGATAGTGCTTGACAAATACTACGACAAGAAACAGTAATGTATAAATTTTAGCTACTGATGTTGATTTGCTAGTCAAAAACAATGTTTTTTGGCATTTGATTTTGTTTAGCATCCATGTCTTTCTCTTTTGTAAGGTTCTTTAACTCATGCTTATTTGCAGGGTCTCACCCTGGAAGTGATTGGTTGGAGACTTAGCCAATTTACTAACTATTAATTCATGGGAGTTAAATGAAGTTGTGCAGAAGTGTCATGGCAATAGGATAAGAAATAGAAAATAAAATTTCTTTAGTTACGTCAAGTGGAATAAAAATAGAGAAATGATATTTGAACAACTATTTTTTGACAACTTTCTCTCTCATACTCAAATGATCATTCTACCTTCTCTCTCTGTTGCTTTGATTATTGTGCCACTACCTAAACTTCTTTGTAAAATTTGGTTGTCCAATAAGTTGTCACAAGAAATGGTTGTTCAAATAACATTGCTCATAAAAATAAAACTCGAAGGCCAAGAAAGGGCATTTTAATTAGGTTCATTAGATGTTAATTAAATTGTTACATTACTGTAAAAAAAAAAAAAAAAAATTTTAAAATTTTTTTTTAT
>Ga0228710_1008718_pt1 | contig 14414 bp, 12 predicted proteins | sample MedpolnodulmetaG_FD_177995 | JGI IMG/M metagenome (GOLD analysis project Ga0228710, IMG submission 177995) | Root nodule microbial communities from Medicago polymorpha collected in Santa Monica, California, United States - pink nodules | ecosystem: Host-associated > Plants > Roots > Nodule...
AGGTAAATTTAAATTTGGTTCCTTTTATACCCCCATGATGATTCTTTTTACCCACGGTAAAAAGATTTTGGGAGTAAAAGGAAGCAAACCTAATTTTACCTCAAGGGATGATGTCTTTTTCCCCAACTCAACCGACCACTATTTCCCCCAAGAGCTACTACTATATACCTAAAGGGGTATAAAGGGAACAAAAATAAGAAGAGGAAGAGAGGGAGAGAGTGAGGAGGGGGAGAAAGTGATATGGTGTGAGGAGTTAGGGAAGTATGGTGGGGTATTTATAAGTGGGAATGATAGTATAGGTTATAAACAACATTAATGTGGTAAAAAAAACGTGTATAATGGGTTAAAAACGTGTAAATTGAATGTTGAAAACCTGACCAAAGTGAGAAAAGAGTTTGTTCTTCAGCTCTAACCATCGACCAACGTGCGTGAGTTAACTCACGCATAGGCCAGTGGTGCGTGACTTAAGTCACGCAGAGCTTATAAGGTGTGTGAGTTAAGTTACGCAGCGTGACTTAACTCACGCAGGGGTATATTTGAAAATCCTGCTGGGCGCGAGCAAAATGTGCTGGGTGAAGAACATAAATCTTAAAATTTATTCACTCTTTTTAAGTATTTTTGATATCTTAGTTACTTAAGTCCTTACGGTCTTGTAGATAAGATCAGTTGGAGAAAGGCTTGGTGGGCTCGGCCCGTCAAAGTTTTGTGAATGCCATAGACCAGATGAAGATTGGGAATTCAGGAGTTGAGTTGAGCACTGATGGATTGTATTTCTTGGATTTCGTTCAAGGTGGGAAAATCATGCGTTCCCGCGATGATGATGTCCCGACCTATACTGCTATGTAATTTTCTCTCTGAACAATTTCCATTTTGACTGGACTACGTGCCGTAGACAATGTGTGCCCTTTGTGGTTAGCACTAACATATTAATGCAATATTATTAGCTTATGGCGTTTTGTCTTTATCTGCTCGTTTCTTTATCGTTGCTTGCAAATGTTTGTTTTATTTACAAGTGTGATATGTGAATCGAGTGCTCGTTGCGTGAGGCTTTTTCATGTTAGAATTTTGCATAAAATCCTAAGTGTTTTTTGGAGTGGCATTTATCCTTGTATGTTAAGAATAATGATGTATGTGCTCGCCTTTTTATTGACTTAGATGCATGCTTTGTAGGATTTTATGATAAACCCAAGCAATGAAATCAAAAGTCAGTTGCTTTATTGCTTGGAATAAAGAGATGACTGGGGTGGTTTCCGATGAGAATGTTCGCCCAACTTGAATCCTTTAACTTGTCGTTTTTGACGTCAAAGGTGTGCCCTTCCTTCCTCAAGTGTTGATTTGATAGCTTTAAAAATAAAACACTTGTGTGCTGTAGTGTGAGGGGATCAGAGCGTGAGGTTTCTAACGTTTACGTGGGGTGTTTTGTGTTAGAATTTTTTGTCTCGCCCAAGAGTTGTTTACCTGGATGAGTGTTCAGAGTTGTGTTCCGAACGATGGACGAGGAATGAACAAATAATTGTAATTTTTTAAGTCCAAAGCCCCGAGGCGTGGATCACCCAACGCGAGCTAGGGTCCTGCCTAAACAATGTCGAGCAATGATGTCGCAGTTGTGAGCAAGCATACTGAGGAGTTTAACGAATCTGTCTATCTAGATTTCATTAGTCCTTTATACTGGTTTTTGGAGTTAGAGTGGCACAAATTTCTTTCTCCATTGTAGGTGCTCATTTGAAAGAGTTGTCAGTTCGTTTGTTTGAACCTTTCGAGAGCGAGCGCGTCGCTGAGCCAACTTTTAGGTGTAGTACATTTTAAGTTTTTCTATGTTCCAAGTTCTAGGAATGGCTCCTTTTATGAGGTCTTCGAGGTCGTAGGCTCCCGTCCCTGATTTCATCGCGATCCTGTAGGGTCCCTCCCAGTTGGCAATGAGTTTCCTTTCTTCAGAATCTTTTTGATTTCTTCGTTGGACTAGATCGCCGATCTCGAATTCTCGTTTGATGACTTTTTTGTTGTGTTGGGCCGCTATTTTTTGTTTTAGCGGGATTTCCTTGCATTGGTTGACCGCATTAGTGTCGAAGTCTGTATCGGCGCTTGTCTGCCAACTGAGTTTGTTCATCTCAATTTGGATGACCGCTTCTGTGCCATAAGTAAGCCGGAATGGTGACTCGTCAGTTGTAGAGTGAGGAGTCGTTCGATAAGCCCATAGGACCTTATGAAGTTCCTCAGCCCAACTGGTTTTAACCTGGTCGAGCCTTCTTCGTATTTCGTGCATGATTACTCTGTTTGCTGCTTCAGCGACACCGTTAGCTTGAGGGTGTTCGACAAATGCGAAATTTTGTTTGATGCCCAAGTTCCTTACGTAATCTTGAAACATGCGATTGGTAAACTGAGTCCCATCATCGGAGACCACGAGCGTTGGTATTCCGAATCTTGCTAAGATATTCCTTTTGAAGAAACAAAGTACGTTTTTGGCTGTGATTTTTGCGAGGGGTTCAACTTTGATCCACTTTGTAGAGTAGTCTACTGCCACTACTAAGTATTTTAGTTGTCCGGTGGCTTTAGGGAATGGTGCCAGCAAGTCGATTCCCCACCACGCAAAAGGCCAAGGAGAAGTTACTAACGTGAGCTCAGCTGGTGGGGCGATATTCATGTTTGCATGCCTTTGGTACTTGTCACATATGGTCACATAATCCTTCGCATCTTTGAGCATGGTGGGCCAGAAGTATCCTGCTCGTAAGACTTTCTTAGCGAGGGCTTTTGTACCAAGGTGTTGCTCGCATATGCCATCATGTGTTTCGGCAAGGGCTTCCTGGGCCTCGTTTGGTCCAATTGGAAGCCTCTTTTGTAAAGGGTTCCTTGCACCAGAGTGAACGAGCAGGCCCTTCGTTTCAGTTTTGTAATTTTGTTGGGATCCGAAGGGAGTTCTCCATTGGAAATATAGCGGATTAGAGGTTCCCGCCAATCTTAGATCTCAAAGATCGTATTGATTTCATGTAGGCGGGCTTTTTGCCTTTGATTGCTTGGTTCTGTAAGGACTTCTTGAATTACGGTTCTGTTTCCGTTTGTCGTTCTCGTACTAGCTAATTTGGAAAGGATGTATGCTCTGGTGTTTCGTTCGCGGAGAACGTGTACCACCTTGACGGAGTCAAATTCCTTTATCTTAGCTTGCACTAGTAAGACGTATTCTTGCAGATGCTCTTCTCGGACTTGGAATTCGCCAGAAACTTGGGAGGCTACGAGTTGTGAATCTGTACATATTTTGATCCTCTTAGCTCCCATGTCCATGGCCACCCTTAATCCGGCTAGGAAAGCTTCGCACTTTGTAGTGTTGTTTGTCATTGCAAAAGATAGTCCTAGGGATAGTTCGATTACAATCCCGTCGTTGTTTTCGATGATTAAGCCCGCTCCGCTTTCTTTAGAATTGGATGATCCATCAACGAAGATGGTCCAAATTCCTTCCTCATTCTCTTCGTCCGGGAAAGTCATCTCGACTATGAAGTCAGCGAACATTTGTGCCTTTAATGCCTTTCGTGATTCATAGTGTATGTCGAATTCTGATAATTCGAGCGACCATTTCATCACTCTTCCGGCTACGTCAGGGCGGCCCAAAATTTGTCTTATGGGTTGATCGGTTCTGACGACAATGGTGTGTGCCAAGAAGTATTGTCGTAGCCTTCGAGCGGCAGTTACTAGGGCGAGGGCTACCTTTTCTATCTTTTGGTACCTCGTTTCAGGTCCCAGTAATGCTTTGTTTGTGAAATATGTAGGCTTCTGCTCCCCTTGTGTCTCTCTGATGAGGACGGTGCTGGCCGCTTCAGATGAGACAAAGAGGTAAAGATACAATGTTTCACCCTTGTCATGTTGAGACAACAGCGGTGGGACAGAAAGTGAGTCTTTTAGATGCTTGAGCACTTTTTCGCACTCGTTTGTCCACTCGAACGTGGTTTCTTTCCTCAAGAGTTTGAAGAAGGGTAACGCGTGTTGAGCGGATTTGGCGATGAATCGAGAAAGTGAGGTTAGCGTACTGTTCAGAGTTTGGATGCACTTTTTTGTTTTGGGAGTAGGGAGTTCTGTAAATGCTCGGAATTTGTCCGGATTGGTCTCTATTCCTCGCTCTGTAAAATAGAAACCGAGGAATTTACCTGCTTGGACTCCAAATGTGCATTTCTCAGGATTTAACCTCATATTGTATTTTCTGGTTTGTTCGAATACTTTTTTGAGATTGGCGGCATGATTGATTTCCTTTTTGGATTTTACGATCATGTCGTCCATGTATACCTCAAAAATATCGCCCAGAAGTTCTTTGTTGTGTACCTTGTTCATCATGCGTTGATAAGTGGTACCTGCGTTTCTTAGTCCGAAAGGCATTACGTGGTAGTAATAGTTCCCTGATTCGGTCATGAAAGCAGTTTTTTCTTCGTCATTTTTAGCCATGGGTATCTGATTGTACCCAGAGTAGGCGTCCATGAATGACAAGAGTTTATAGCTAGATGAATTATCAACCAGTTTATCTATGTTAGGAAATGGATATGCATCTTTAGGGCAGGCTCTATTAAGATCGGTATAATCAACACACATACGCCATTTTCCATTAGATTTCTTCACAAGTACAACTTTTGAGAGCCAAGTTGTGTACTTGGCCTCGAAAATGAAATTTGCCTCTAGGAGGTCTTTTACAACTTTTTCAGTAGCCTCCTCTTTTTCTAGAGACCGTTTCCTACATCGCTAAGCTACAATGCTAGCACTAGGACTAACAGTAAGCTGATGGCAGGCGACGCTAGGATCTATGTCGGGCATATCGGCTGCGCTCCATGCAAATAGATCGACATTTTCTCTTAGGCAGGCAATGAGCTGGGCGCGAGCGTTCTATGGGATTCCTTTACCAAGCTTGAAACACTTAGTTGGGTCGTCCCCAAAGGGAATCAGCTTGAAGTCCCTGTCAAGAATCGGGCAAAGGATTTCCACATTGAATGGGTCCTTCTTTTCCTTCTTTAGCTCTTTCTGCTCTGACTTTGTGAAGCGCAGATCGAGCTCGATCAAGTTGGAGTCCAGAGTACTCACAGAAGTTTTTCCCTCGTCCATAGAGGACTGTTCAGGGAGGGAAATCGAGTTCTGGATTTTATTTGTTTGCAGGAAGCATCTTTGGGCAGCCTCGATGTCGCCGTGCAGGGTTGTTATAGTGTTGTTGTCCGCATGATACTTCAGTTTCAAGTGGGAAGTTGAGCATGTGGCCCCAAGCTGCGCCAGTCCGGTCCTCCCTATGATGTAGTTGTAGAGGGAGGTGCAGTCGATCACCAAGAATGGGATCTTTATTGTCTTCGTCCCGTTCCCTTTCTCGAAGGTCACGAGGAGTTCCACGTAGCCCCACAGTTTGGTGGAAGAGTCGTTGAAACCATAGATTTCGGTTCCAACGTAGGGAGCGAGGTTGCTCTCCGTCAGCTGGAGAGTCTTGAACATCCCGGTGTACATGATGTCGCAAGAGGCCCCTGTGTCTATTAGGACTCTCCTGACATCGAAGTTGGCCATCCCATCTTGAACAAGCAACGAAACGGCTGAGTTTGGTGCCCCACCGGGTAGTTCATGGTCGTATAAGGCCAATGGTGGTCGCTCCCTAGATTTTCGTCCGGGTTGGACTATATGGTTAACGCTTAACAACTCTTCCAACTTCCTTTTCATGCTTCCTACGGAGAGCGTAGAGGTCCCTCCGATGATGACGTTGGCGGCGGGGAAGTGTTCCCATGAGCACATGTATGGAGTTACATCCATGTGCTCAGAGAATGTGTTGAGCTGCTCGACCGACATGACGACGGCCGGATTCTTCTCTTTACCGTCGGTTATGAGCTCGACGGCTTGTCTTTCTGGCTCTGAGTTCTTGGTGAACTGATTGAGTCGTCCTTGTTGTATGAGCATTTCGATTGTATCTTTCAGGTGGATGCAATCGTCGGTCACGTGACCGTGACATTTGTGGAACCGACAATATTTGGTTTTGTCGACCACTTCCTTTTCTTGTGAAGGAGCCTTTGGGGGTTTGACCCCGGCGTCCTTCAACTCCGCAATGAAGATTTCAGCAAGAATTTTCTCCCTGGACATTGACAAGGGAGTGTATTCCGTGAAGCGACCGCCTGGTCCTTTGCCTTCACGGAAGGGCTTTCTGGAGGATTCAACAACAAGTTCCTCCTTCCTGGCCTTATTGAGGCTATCAACGTAGACCTCTTCCTCATAACGAATGTAGGTCTTTATAATCGTGAGGAGTTAATTATAGGTTTCTGGACGATTGACGCGAACAGCCTTCTTGACATCTATGCCTTCGCGCAGACCTCCAGTGATTAAGTACTGCTTCATGTTTTCATCAGCACCTCGCACCTGCACCGTTTCTTTGTCGATGTAGTCTCGAAGAGGTTCACTTCTTCCTTGGACAATGGCTTACAAGGACGCCACGGTTTCGGGTTGGGTCATTGAAGCCGTAAAGTGGGTAGTAAACTCGTGGCAGAGGTGACCCCATGTGTCTATGGAGTTTATCCTTAAGTTTTTGAACCAGGTCATTGCTCCTCGTACCGATCGGTACATGAGGACAACCTCAATATTTTCGATGTACTCGTCGGGGTCTGACGTCCCATCATATGAGTCCATCTGGGGTGGCTTTTCCAATCCGCGAGGGATCAGATTATCTCGGATCCGCCGAGTGAAGGGACCGTAAGTGTAACAACCTCCTCGTGCATTGCACTCATCGTTAGAGCTTGAGGAGGAGGACGACCAAGTACGTCTGTTTCGCCTTGGTAGAGATCTTCTTGGAGGAGATCGCCTAGGTGGAGAGCGTCTCAGTGACCTTCTTCTTGGTAACCGTCGTTCGTGGCTAGGAGATCTAACACTGATGGAGCGTCTGGGAGACCTAGATCTGAAGCGGTGGGGGCTCCTTCCCCTTCTATTACGGGGTGGGGAAGGAGTGTCACGGATGTGGACTAGCTGCCTTTTTGATTGCTCAAGTTCGGCAATTCGCTTGCTTTGCTCCTCAGCCAACGTTATTTGATGTTTTGACCGTGCGGAGCAGGAGATTGATCTGTGAATCTGTGGTGCTGTCGACCATCTCTTTGGGCCGTGGAGGGCCGAAGATTGGTCATTCCTGCAGCCGGATCTCGTCATGAACACTGGTTGGAGTCGTTCCTCTTTGAGGGCTCTGTACAGGAGATGGAGAAGCAGTTCTTCCGTCCTGGTTTGGACGTTGAACGATGCTTTGTATGCTCGGTACAACATCATTGACAGCCATGGTTTATATGTGAAAGCTTTGTTTTTTGTATGTAAAAAATGGGGAGAGCTTGTATTTCCTGCAGACGGCACCACTGGTCGTACCTGATCAGAAGGTGGCTGTCGGCGCTGGATTGAATGTGGTGTTTGTTTATACTTCCAGTGAGCGTTGGACCGAATGGGGGGTGTACTTGCATACACTCCGACACTCAAGTCAGTAGAGTTCAGAATGGGGGTTTGAGAGTGTGAGAGATTCTACCTTGAAGGCTGCGAGGAGCCTCCTATTTATAGAGGTGGGTGAATGCAAAGCTGTTGTAAGGCACACATGTGGCCGGTGGTTACGAAATCAGTAAAAGTGTAACCGCCTGTGAGATATTCGTGGAAACGTGGGTAAAGAGATGTTACTGTTCGTTTGAACAGGTCTTAGTTGTTCCGTGCACCGCCCTCGCAGAGAAGGGGTGTGTTGCGAGTAATCTGCCAAATGCAGCATTTGAGCTTGATTTGTTATTGGGCCTAAGTGATTTAAGCCCAGGTCTTTGACCGGTCCAGAACACTGTCCAATATATTTCATGTGACAATACTTAGAACTAGACTTAATTTTGTACCAAAGCAAAATAAGAAAGGGGCTTAATTATCCCTTTTTAAACGTTATCTTTATTATGAAAGAAAAAGAAAAATGATATGAAACCAAAAAAACGTTATCATTATTATTATCATCCCTAAAAAAACGTTATCATTATTAGAATAAATTTTTCTAAATTGTTTTTTGAACAAACAAAAATGATATATATTAACAACTATAGTTTACCTTGCACAAGGCGTTCAAAAGGGAAACAACACAAGAGTATTTACAAGAACAAAGTGCTAACTATATTGGAATTAACAACTATGGTTTACCTTGCACAAAGCACCACCGAAGCAACAAAACAAACAAAAGATTACAAGTGGACGCCCATACAAAGGAGCGGTTGCTTCCACCAGTCATGATAGCTATATGTAAATGTTGTCTGTTTTGACTTTAACCATAAAAAAGATGTCAGTTTAACCTTTTCAATGAAGGTGGAAGGTGTCGATGCCATGTTTTTGAACACACGGTTATTCCTTTCGTTCCAACGAACCCAAACAGAGGTAAATCAAATAATCCTGAAAAACATTTGTGTAAATCTAAGCAAACCAGCCATAGTAATAAATTGGGTGAAATGTTGATGAAGATCACCAGGTGAAACCGAAGATATACCTAGCCAGAGCCAACTCTGAGACCAGAGGGATCCGAAGACGTCACATCCCAAAAATAAATGCGTTGTTGTTTGTTGACTCCCACATCCAGACACACAAACCGCATGTTCATGAGAAAGAACCCTCCGCCGCACCAAATTATCCTTGGTTAGAAGTCTGTTGCGAAGAAGGCGCCACACGAACACAAACACCTTAGAAGTGATATGCTGATGCCAAATGTCGACAACTTGGGACCTATCCACCAACTCGCCCGTAATTTAAGTTTGAACTCAAATATCTTAGTTCATTTGTTAAGATTAAAAATAAAAAATTGTTTTTATTTTTCTCCATGACCAAATTGGAATTATAGATATATTATCCATGTTTCATAACGATGTAATTTAATCTCTTATATATAAATATATTTCATCTGAGCAATCCTTTTTTTCTTAAATAAACCATTGTGCAGCAGTATTTTTTATTTTTTTTTGCAGCTGTATGTATATAATCAAATAAAATATTTAAAATGTCAGCCACTTTTTTTTTTCTTTTTTATAAATTATACCAGCCATTTTTTGATCCTAGATTATTATATTTTAATATAATTTGTTATATTATTAAATAACATTTTCTTAGAATATGTAATTAATCTTTTAATGATAATTAATCTTTTAATGAATTATCTTATAATGTACTATATTTTTAAATATTTTAATGCACCCACTAACTGTTAAGAGTCCCACATCGGATATGACATGAACTAACAATGTGAGGATGGGTTAGGCCCCAAATTTCTACATGGTATCAGAGTCTGTCGAATTCATGGGCCACCTACCGATTCACGCGCCAAGCCCAAAGAGTGCTGTTGGGTGTGACGGCTGATTCACGCACCAAAACCCAACTGGGCGTGACGGAGGAGTATTGGGAAAAACCCATGTACCACATCGGATAGATAAGACTCTTGGTAAGAGTTTATATAGAGGAGGCAATCCTCACCTTATGAACTGGTTTTTAAGGATGAGTTAGGCCTCCAATTTCATTATGGTATCATAGCCTCTCCAAGATCCATTGGGCCACCTGTTATCAGATTTCTTCTATCGGGCCACCCACCATTTATCTCCACGAACCAAGCCCAATAGTGTTGGTCATGAGGGTGTGTGTTAAGAGTCCCACATCGGATATGACATGGCCTGACAATGTGTTTATAAGTGGGGGCAATCCTCACCTCATAAGACGGTTTTGTGAGGATGAGTTAGGCCCCAAATTTCTACACTAACTGGGTTTGGCCCATATTGTCATCCACTATGTCATTAATAACTAGCATTAAAATCAACAATTGGCGAGATAAGACCGTCTAAAATGGGGTGAATTTTAGGGTGATGATTCAATCAAGTCCCTCATTGCTGATCCATTATAAACAATAGTTGAGAGCCATTAGATTCATTAAACTCATATATCATATTATACACTGCCTACACTAGATCACTTTTTTTTCCCTTTCTCTTCCTTCCTCTGGCTCTTCCCTTTTCTTCTCCTTTTCCTTCACCTTTTCCGTTAATGGCACCTTACCAATTCTCTCACATTCTTGTTTTCCAACAATAAAAAACGCACACATAAAACTGTTACTTCTTTTTCATTTGTTAATTTCACACATATCAAATAAATTTGGTTCATACTCAATTTTTGTCTCCTTGATATATTGTATACGGAAGGGTTACTGAGTTATGGAATCAACCCAATTCCTTTTATTGCAATTACAAACTATGAAATACGTTTTCTCTTTGAATTAAAACCAAATTTCTGAAAGGGTGTTCATAAAGTTTGAATCGCAATGGTGAAGTAAAACGACTTTCTTGTAAGGAAAAGATGCAGTTTTTTATTTATATATTTTGAATGAATCTTTTGAAAAGAAAAAAAATGGAGGTTGTGGCGGTGGTGAAGGGGCAATAGATTTTGGGGTTTTAACAGTGTTGTAGAACTCATCAGAATCACATAGCCAAATGCGAGAAAGATGAGGTTGAGAACACGGATAATGTGCAGAAATATACTTGTGTTCTCATCTTTGTCTCTAACACATCTAAACCTTTGATTTAAATCTGACGATGTATACAAGTGGTCCACCAATGAACCCACTTATTTAATGGTTCACTCTATAATCCACTCTAAAATGGTGGATGATTCATCTATTTAGCACGTTGTACATAGGTACCTTAATTGTGGAGTGACATTTATTGGTTCTTTCTTATAAAGATATAGGTGTTTATGAAAGAACATTTTTTCTCTTCATTTTTTTTTAGATTTAATTTAGTATATTGTAATAAAATAAATGAGTGTTTTATATATAGTCATTAGTGAGACTTATTAGTAAATTTTGTTGAGATGCTTAATTGGAGGAATTGAGTGTTTATGTATTAAGTTTTAAAAAATTACTTCATCCGGTTTCATATATAAGAAAATTTTTTTTTTTCTAAGTTTATATTGAATAATTAATGTATTTAGTCTACATTGTAAGAAAAATACATTAATTATTCAATGAACCTAACAAAAGAATCTTTTCTTATATATGAGACCGGAGGGAGTAGTGTTTATTTACCGAATTGAATATTAAAAAAAATGATGATTTTTGGAACCCTGGCAATTTGAATAATTATACTATGATATTCATCATGAAATTCTCCTTTTGATCCTTTGATTATGATGATAACATGTTGAAACTGGCCTGGACTGTTGTTATATGATCGTGGTGGCAATTCAATAGGTTTGAATACTTTCAGGGCAAAATAAAATAAAATGGTCAAGACAATGATGCCCAGTGTGGTGGCTTCAAAGCCTAGGTCTTTGCTGAAAAAAAAATGATAAAATGATAAAAATAGGCAAATTCATATCTTAATATTCGAGTTTTGGGAACACTTGTTCATCAATTTTTAATTAAGGCTGAATTCTTTTTTCTCCCTTAATATCCCTATTTCCCTCTTTGGTCATCAGACACACATGTTTGAAAATAAAGAACATATTTGACAAAAAACATTTGCACTAAAACTATTTTAAAACAAAAGACATAACAGAATGAAGGGTCAAGTGACTAGCTGCTTTAACTAAAGGACAAAAGTTACCCATCGATATACATAAGAGACCTTCAATAAAGATTTATAATTTAAAAGAGTTACTTGTAACTCTACAATTTCTAAAATTTATTTACTTGATTTGAACAGAACATGATATTTTTTTTCATTATATAAAGTGATCATACAATTTCTTATTAGTTACATGCAAATAAGGAGAAAAAAATATGACTAATTATGCCGCGATTTTCTTTCTTGCACTATTTCTTGTTGTAATCGACGTGAGTGGTAAGAACTTTTTAAAACCCTTTGTAAATTTTCTTCTTTATCTTGTATACAACCTTTCATCCACCTGTTATAACATTCGCCAAATTTGTTTTACATCACAGCAATACTTGAATGTATTTTTGACATTGATTGTCCAACAAAAAAGTGTGCCCCTCCTCTTGTTGCAAAGTGTGATATGTATGAGTGTTATTGTCGATGTCCCCGTAACAATTAAGTCAATCAATACGAATATTCTCTTGGCAATTCCTTCTTGATCGCCTTCCAACAAGGAAAAATCTTTCGAAAAGTTGTAAGGGGGTGTTGGGATCGACGGATCTCTTGTTCACTAAATGTGGTTTTGCCAATGCTCTATATGTCGAAGTGTTCAAATGGCTTGGATTGGTGATAGAGATTATGGAGAAAATCACCAATTTGCTTGAGATATTTTATACTTTGGCTTGGAAAGGAAAATGGGAGAGGGGGGTTTTATTGGGTTGGCATACAAGTTTTTGGTTAATTTGGATTGCGAAGAATGTTAGAGTTGTTTATGCTAAGTTAACAAAGCCTACAAAGGTGGTTGAAGAAATAAAAAGGTTGTCTTATAATTGATTTTTGTGTCGGAATCCGGGTCCTCCGTGTATGGTTTATGAAGCACGAACACTCCTCACCGACACGATACCGACACTTGTAATTACATTGAATTATGTCATTTTTTCAAATTATTAGCTGTGTTGGCATGTTAGTGTCCGTGTCCGTATCCGTGCTTCATAATTTATGAATGACATTGGTCCCTTTAGATTGTACGCTTCATGGAAATTGATTGTCGTTTTTTTATCCTTAATCTAAGATTATTTTTCTTGGAGGGATGAATACTACTTGGATTTATAATGCCGTTTGTATTTATTATTTCCTTCTTTCGATGAAGATTTTCTTCTTTTTTTGTTGTTAAAAAAAGAAGTCAACCAGGAATTCTATGATATTTTTTACATTAAGACTAAAATATATTCAAAGTCTATAACCTATTGGATTTCCATAACATTGTTAATATTATGATTTCTCCGCAGTTCAGTTTGTATTTATGTGACCTTCACATTTCATTGACAGGCTCAAAAGGTTGGATTAGTTTTATATGTCATGGAGAACCACAGCGCATGACTTATAATATGCTAGTTCAGTAAATCAAGGCAATTGGGGTTGGGTAGTGTTGGTGTTAACCTGTATTTTCAACAGATTACGATAAATGCAGTCAATTAAGTTTGACTCAAGATTTGAAGGAATCTAAATGAGTTCGACTCACAAGCTGGATCGAGTTCATCGACTTAAAGAGATGTTGCTGTTCGATGGAGAAGCTTCGACAAGCAAGCAGGATATCGAAGAGAAGTTGGTGCCGGATATAACAAGCCAATCAACAGTTACTGTCGAAGAGATGTCATTTGAAATTCAAAAGATGTTTAGAGTAGTTATTAGCGGTTATGTTCGACGATTTCTGTATAGGCAGTTACTTAGTATAAATAAGAGTTTTTCATAGGAAAAACGGGTCACAATTCAAATACACACAAAACTTACACACTCAAACTATCTGCACTTAAGGAGAAACGAGTAAACAAGTTGCAAATGTGTGAGTCTGTGTACCAAATTACATTCATTTATGCAATTTAAGTTTATCCTTTAGATTCCTTGCAATTTACTTTTTCTTTCTAGCAATTTACTTCAACGGATTCGACGCGTGTTTGATTTCAACGGTTACATTCATATTTTACATCAAGAACATTCATACTTTCTGGTAAACATAAACACAATATGCCATGAGATTTACTGGTTGATCTCGCAAGCGAACCGTTTTGGGAAACCAGCGTTTGTTTACCAAAAACCAAGGTAAACGAATCGGCACGTCCAGTGAGACTGTTTATGTTTTTTGTTTCAAAAACAAACAGAAAAAGCGTTTTTTCTTAATAGTTTGGTCGTTCTAATTAAAATCTTGTGATTCTTGTTGTGCATGTTCTTAAGAAATAAGAAACAACTCCCAGAAATGGTATGTAATACACGTAACAATGATTCACAATCTAGTCCATCAAATCCATCGATGTCAGATGCAACATTGGAAGTTACTTCACAACAACAAAACCCACAAGTTACGCCAACCGTTGGCGTAAGTCATACAGAAGCGCTGTGTTGGAACAAGGGTGTTTCACAAGTCACCTATTGAGTTTTGACAATAACATGGTATTAAAAATAATCAATTGGATATGCTAAACAATTTGTTCAAGTGTGCAGGATCCATAATCAAAGTATTATTCTTAGAGATTCTGAATGAACAAGTTCAAGAGCAAAGGAATTTATTTTGAAGCTTAAAGCATCTGGAAGAACTGCGTCTGAAGAACTGCGTCTGAAGAAACGAGTCTGAAGAAGAGCTCCTGAAGACACGTCATCAGAAGCAAGAACATCAGAAGTACTGATCATCAGAAGCATATCTCGCCAGAAGCTACTTCACCAGAGTTGACAAAGGACAATGTACGTAGTGTACGGCCACGAACTCTGCAACCACCTTCTCTGCAATGTTTGTCTCTACAACAAGACAAAGATAACAGTAACATTGCTGCAGAAGTTGTTCCTTTTGTTCTAGAATGGATTTGAATT
>Ga0228710_1008720_pt1 | contig 14413 bp, 6 predicted proteins | sample MedpolnodulmetaG_FD_177995 | JGI IMG/M metagenome (GOLD analysis project Ga0228710, IMG submission 177995) | Root nodule microbial communities from Medicago polymorpha collected in Santa Monica, California, United States - pink nodules | ecosystem: Host-associated > Plants > Roots > Nodule...
AAAACAAAAATTAAATAAGAATAAAAGAAATAAAAAGTGGTGGGGTAGAGTGTTGAATGAAAAACTATTGGAGAAGTAAAAGTTGAATGAGTGTTGAATAAAGAGAGAGAAAATGATGTGGAGTGTTCGGAATTGAAAAAGTGGGTGTTGAATGGTGTTGAAGGGTTGAAACCATTGGGGATGGTCTAAGTACCTCGCTAAAACATATATTCCATTGAAGATCTTGTGGGGATCCCCCTCCATATAATTCTCTATGATAGATTTTTCTACACCAACTGAATCTAAATACCTGTTTCTCTGTAGATCCCCATATCCAGCAATATCATATATGCATTGAAAGCTAGTCACATACATGGATTTTATTTCGTCATTGAACGTAGCTTAGTTTTTTTTAATTTTTTTGACCACATTGAATGTAGCTTAGTTATGCATGTTCCTTGGGTGTCTCTTCTTCTCTGCACATCTACAACTACAAGCATAGCTGAAAAATAGGCTTATTATTGTGAAATCGTCAACTCTACATTTATATATCCTTTCTGGTCAATAATATCTTATCGCATTTTCCTGGCATTGACTATATGTGCATACTTTAGGACTTAGCCTGATATCTTTTTTCTTCCGTCTTTTTCGTTTTTCAATTGAGAGCATATAACCAATTTTAAGGTTCCTGGGCTTGTTCTCTTCTTATATATATATTTTAGGACAATTGTTATTATATACTAATAATATATACCCCTAGTTTGAAATATAAGAGAACCTATTTTGGTATACTTAACGGTGTTGGTCAGAGACTTTGGAGTGTTTTTCTCTTAAGGTATCATGTTCTATTTTTTAGATGTCAATTTTGATTGTTAGTTAAGTCAGATGCTGTGTTTTCTAGAAAATATATAAGAGAAATTGATAGACCAAAAATACATCCGTTTTTGAAAAAATCGGCATTGAGATAATAAAGAAACGTAATTACAACACAAGAATATAACATGAAAATTAAACTTTAATACAAGAGAAAAATGGTGAATGTTGTATAATGTCAATTATAGAGTAACATTATGTAAAAATTGTTAAAACATAGAGTCTACCCTCAACCAACTCATGGCACCCATTACACCCATACTCTCTGAGACAAATATCTAACTACATCTTACAACACTCTAAAACAAGAGTACAAAAGAAAGACAAAAGGCATATGCTTATGTTGTTGCCACCAACATTCATAGTTCAAAAGAACGATCATACTCCATCATAAAGGGTATAATCATTTGAAATTAATTCATTCTAAGAATTTTTACATTGTCAACATCGACAATCATAGTTCAAAAGAACTATCATACTCCACCATAAAAGTATACTTCACATGATTCTAACTACTGTAAGAATTTCCAACATGTCAAAATTCATGCTCGAAACCTTATGATGCAACTTCCATGTTGGCAGGAAGCTCTTCAAACACCGACACATTTTCATAGCACACACTGCATCAATGGTAATCGATATGCTTGTGTACTATAATCAACACCTTGTGAAATCTTTATTGTATTAACACATTCTTGACTTGAAAATTCTACAAGACAAAATTTATTATTTCGTATATTTTCTCTATCTCAAACTTCACAGCAAAAATTGTGATTGCAGCACTTTCACAATACCTTTTTTTTTCTGATGTGAAAGATTAGAGAATGTTACAATCACCGAGCATATTAAGATTTCCTATCATTAGACCATACCAAAACCTCTGGTACAAGTTGTTGGCAAAATATGACATAGAAAAACAATCACAACACACAAAAAACTAACATGTAAACTTCAAAATCGAAAGGAAAAAAATCATGAATGTTGTCTACAACAAAAGAAAAACATTGTAAAAATTGTTACAACACATAGACTATTCTCAATCTGTCCATGGCCCCTAATACACTCAGTTTCTAAAGCAAATACATAACTACATCTCAAAACGCTATAAAACAAGAGTACAGCAAAAGAAAAATAGCTATGGTTGCTCGCTGCTTTACAAAGGATGAATATCGAACCGTTGGTTCAACCACCACATAATTATTATGCTTACTACAACAACCATTTGAGCTTGGCATTAAACTCTCTAAACTGACAACCATTTTCACATATAACATTGGAGCTAATTACATATATGTCAATCCCGTATTTCACGCTAGAATGAACCACCTAGCAATTGACTATCACTTTATTAAAAAAAAAAAAAAAACTTGTTGCTAAAAATGAACTTCAAATCTCTCATTTCTTTTCCGGTCATTAACTTGTTGACTTGTTTACGAAGCCACTTTTACTGAGTAGGTATATGAGTTACATACTCTAAGATTGGTATTGTTGAAAACTCCTCAATTATACCAACTTGCATTTAACTAGTTGATTGCCTTCTATTCTCTTTAGTCGGGAGAAGGATTTTTTTTTTAATGATCTGGGTTGCCGGTGTGGTATAAGTACGCATGCAGTTACGCGTTGTAAGCAATCGCAACCATCAATTTGATATTAGACGGTTCATAATATCCGAGTAACAATATACATTATATTCAGTCTCGATTGTTCATTTGAAGCCGTATAGTTGTTGAGATGCAAAATTGCATGTCTTAGCAAATTCACCAAATGTAAATCACATTTTTCAACATTCGCCATAAGGCCAATGGTATCCTACTAGGTATATGGGCTTCATAGTTAAAATCCTTGATTATTAGTCAATGGTATCCTACTATATACAGTATTGTTCTTGATATTTCACATCAAGCAACAAGTACTTATACCTTTTAATGATGAACACAATGATTCATGCTAATTGAAAAATAATTGTACAAAAACAGAACTATTAATGTCACACAAATAAAGTCCCTATTCTTCAAGCTGTTTACCAACATGCAGCAATTATTTTCTTTATGAGTACAAGTACTTAAGGTATCTCCAATATCATCGTCATCATCTGCATTTTGCACAGCAACATAAAACAGCTTCCACTTAGACCCCACGCACCATTTCCTGACATACCTCACCATCAACTCACTCACTCTACGACACTCACATATTGTGCCTATTTGGAACTTCCAAAATCTCCCTTCCCATTTCCAACTTTTAGAAACAGTCTTACAAACCCAAATTACATACTTTAATCCATTTTCCACACACACAATAGTATTTTGTACTTTCTCATATACAATTTAAAATAAATAAATAATATTGGGATGACAAAAATTATTATTAATCTTTTTAATTTATCATAACTCTCATATTCTTAAAGGGGTATGATAATCTTGATTCATTGTTTCATGTGAGGATTTTAATTAGGGCTTTTACGAATAATTCATCTTATTTGAATCTTTTGAGTTTTGATTACTGATTGAAGAGAAATTATTATTAATTAAAGTGATTAAATAGTTCATCTTACAATTGATTATGAAACATTCTTGATAAGATTATTTTTTTATAAGAAAAGGAGATTTTTAATTAGATAAATAGTTAGACTCTTTACTTTAATCAACATCTCCAAATACACTAATTAGCATTTTCCATATAATAAAAATAATGTGTTAAAACACGGTTTGGTATAAAAATAATGTATTGAAAAATTATGAATTTATATAAGTATCCTTCAAAAAAAAACTTCATAGAAGTATCAAAATCATTGTCTTCAATATTAAACTATTATTTATAAATTTCTTAGCTATTACCTTACCTTAGTTAGTATTTCAAAAAAAAAAACTACTACCTTAGTTAGTATACCCTGAAAATGATACTTTTTTATTTTTTTAAGACCCTGAAAATAATACTCTTTTGCTTTAAAATTACAGTAGGTTGATACTTGTAAATTGAAAAAATGGGCCACAGAATACAGAGAATAGTCAGAACACTGACAAAGCGTGACATAGTTAAAAAAAACTATTTTTTTTCTATGTATGAGTGACTCCAACTCGATACGGATCCTCTGCTGCTGGGCAGCACTGCAACTCATTACTCATTCCAACAAAAATAAAATTTAAAAAACACCACTACCATGTATAAATGAATTCTCATTCATTCATATTCTCACTCCATCTCAATACAGAGAAACTCTTCTATGATTCAACCACAGATGAGAAAATATTTTTTTTAATTTTTATATTTGATGTGAGTCTAAATATTTATCACTTGTGGTTGTGTTTACGGAAGAGTTTCTCCTCAAAACAATCGACTCTTTAACATTTTTTTCTCTCTTAAAATAATTATCAGATTTAAATACTCAACTAACTACATTTAATAAAAAGAGAAATGCTATCGACACAAATTTTAACACACATCTCTCTTTGATGGGTTAAAATTCACATGGGTCCCATCAAATCATGTGGGTCCCATATAAATTTGGTAGGTCCCAAGTGAATTTTAACTAATCAAAGAAAGTGTGTTGAAAAGTGTGTGTTAAAATATGTGTTGCTATCACTTCTCTTAGTAAAAATATTTTAATCCCTCAAAAAAAGTATTTTAATAAATTAGATTAATTTTACAATTAAAATAAATACAATTAATCATCTTTTTAAAAAATCTTACATGAATTTTAAGTCACTACTATTTTGAAAAAGAGAGTACATCTATGAAGCCCGGATACGTAGTACAAGTGCGGGTACGATACGATACTGGTACGCGGATATGCAAATTTTTTAAAATTCAGGATATGATACGGCTAAGATACGTTAACAAAATATTTATACTAAAATTTATATGCATGTAAAATACTTGAACAAAAAATAAGCATTAATTATTCTTCGATACTAAATAATCATAAAAGTCGCAATTTACAAAAAATAATATATGTGATCAAAATAAAAAAAAAATCTAAAGTTTTCGTATAAGTCATATTCTATTTTCATTCATATGTTAGGATATTAATAAATACATCAATAATTTGTTAAAAATAAATAAATGCATCAATAAAAGAACTCAAAACAAAGTTTGTTTAATGTTGATTGATTGAGTCTCTCCTATTTTGTTACTTTCGTCCATTAAAAACATATTTTTTAATTGGTTAATCGTAAAACAATCATAGTGATTCATATTTTAAATTGAATCATATACTTTTTCATTGAATTTTCACAACACATTCTCACTTTTTTACCTTTTATTTTTTTTTTTCCAGGATACATCTATCTTTCTGAAGTATCTTATAAGTATTTGATAAAATATATAGTTTCAATTAAAATAATTAATTATAATAGTTAGTAAATACGTATCTGAAAATATCTGCAGAGTATCAATATCTGATACGGGTACATCTCCATTTTAGATTATTAAGTTTCATAGGAGTACACACAATAGTACACATATACACATCATCATAAATACACAATAACACATCTCTATAAATGTTCACCATTTCTTCTCACCCCCCCTTCTGTTTAAGAAACAACAGCCTTGAGAGAAACAGAATCAAATCCTTTCCTTAACCTTCACGCCTTCATTTAAAAAGGTTCAACCTTTTAACCAATCTCTGAACTCTTTCTTTGACCCTTTTTTCACTTCACCATTAAACTCCTTCCTAACTCTTTAAATTCCCACTTTATCATCATTCACACACACAACACTAAAAAAGTGAAAGAAAAAAAAAACTAGTACACTACACTAAACTCAAGTTCTCTTACATGGATCCTTTCAAAGAAAAAGCAAAGTGTGTATGGATTCATGGACCTATCATAGTAGGTGCTGGTCCTTCAGGTATAGCAGTAGCTGCTTGTTTATCAGAACAAGGAGTACCAAGTCTCATTCTTGAGAGAAGTGATTGCATAGCTTCACTATGGCAAAATAGAACCTATGACCGTTTAAAACTTCATTTACCTAAACATTTTTGTGAACTACCTATGATGAGTTTTCCTCAAACTTTTCCTAAGTATCCTACAAAACATCAGTTCATTTCCTACATGGAATCTTATGCTGATCACTTTGATATTCATCCTAGGTTTAATCAAACTGTTCTTAGTGCTGAGTTTGATTCAACTTCTAAAATTTGGATGGTTAGAACAAAAGAAGGTGATTTTCAGTATTTTTCCCCTTGGCTTATTGTTGCTACTGGTGAAAATGCTGAACCTGTTGTTCCTACTATTCATGGTATGGAACATTTTCATGGTCCTATTGTTCATACAAGTGATTATAAATCTGGTTCTGAATACAAAAATAAGAAGGTTTTAGTCATTGGTTGTGGGAATTCTGGAATGGAAGTTAGTTTGGATCTTTGTAGACATAATGCTATGCCTCACTTGGTTGCAAGAAACTCAGTAAGTTCTTTTTTTTCCTTTCTAATTTTAATTGCGTCACAATCTTTGATATTATTAAAAAAAAAATGTGGTTTAATGTTGTCGATACATCTTCAATCGATGTGACATGCAAAAAAAAATTATTTAATAAATGTTTGGATTTATGGTGAGTTTGATAAAATTAGACCTACAACTGCAATTTTGTCAAAAACTAGCTTTAGTCGTCGTGATTTTGCTAAATTCATAGTCAGTTCAAAGTTCTAGTCAAGTTTGTACAATTTTATGTTGTGAACTTTTTTTATATTATATTAATACTTTTAATAAGGTCATTCTTAAAGATAGTCTTTTTATTATTGTTTAATAGTAATGATAGATCATGATAGATATATAATTGTTTAGTACTTAAAATGATGTCATGTATATTTATTTTTTTCCCATTTGGGTAACTAATTATCAAACTTGGGAGTTTGTTCTTTTTGGCTAACTTTGGTGCAATATTTTATATGATTTAAGGTACATATTCTTCCAAGAGATATGTTTGGTTTCTCAACATATGGAATAGCTATGGGACTATATAAATGGCTTCCATTAAAATTAGTAGACAAATTTCTCTTGTTAGTTTCAAGCTTCTTCTTGGGAAACACCAATCACTATGGTATCAAGAGGCCTAAAACTGGTCCAATAGAACTCAAACTTGCAACAGGAAAAACTCCTGTACTTGATGTTGGTCAAATTGCACAAATTAAATCCGGTAACATTAAGGTATGTTACTATTTTTTATATTTTCATATTAATAAATTTAAGAGAAAAATAAATAACCCCATTTTGTTGGTTCAACTTTCAAGCTAGAATAATAAATTTATTAATTTTGTAGGTGATGGAAGGTGTGAAAGAGATAACAAGAAATGGTGCAAAATTTTTGGATGGACAAGAAAAGGAATTTGATGCAATAATCTTAGCAACAGGGTACAAGAGCAATGTTCCTACTTGGCTCAAGGTTAAAAATTGATCTGTTATGTTACGTTTTTAGCTTTATCTTATTATTGAAGCACTTATGACCTATCACTATCTAGACTTGGGACACATGCAGAGAGCAGAAACATACAAATGTCTTCTTTTCTTCATGCAAAACGATCAAAGAATAAAATCAGTTTCTTTGGGTTCTGTGCTTGGTTCTCTACCACTTTTTTTTAATATTTAATTAATTTTTTCACTCATTGAAACATTATATATAAATAAGATATAAAACTCTGCATTCATTTCATTGTGACGTTTTATGATGTGTAATAATCTGATGAAATATCTATCTTGCAAGCAACTTGTGAAAGACCCTTTTAAAAAGTAGTACTATTCTTTTTGTCATAAAACAGTACTAAACTTTTGGTCAATTCTTTTTGCATCAAACAGTAATTATTTAATTAAATTTAATTTTTAACTTTTATTTTTGTTTCTTTTACATGCTTGTAGAAATTCTATTTATTATATTATTATATGGCTTATTTTAAATGATTTCTTTTTCTTGATTTAGGGTAATGACTTTTTCACTAAAGATGGAATGCCAAAGACACCCTTTCCTCATGGTTGGAAAGGTGAGCAAGGATTGTATACAGTGGGTTTCACAAGAAGAGGTCTACATGGAACATACTTTGATGCTATCAAGATATCTGAAGATATTACTAATCAATGGAAAACACTTAAGAGCAAGAGTTGTTGTGATTCACATATCATATTACTCAACAATTCATAAACCTATGATACCACCTCTTAGTCTTAGTAATAAGGTGTACCAAGTTTTTTAATTTGTCAAGAATTTGAGAGAAGAATATAGAGTTGGGGTCATTTGGGAATTGTATTAGCTAGTTTTTTTTTATTTTGTTCACCTTATTTTCTTGGTTTTCTGTGTATGTACAATTTTGTATTTAGGAGCATACGCTTTTTTAACTACTCAAGTGTTAGCTTTTTGTACAAAACAGTTTCATAAATGGAATGGCACTTCAGTTCTCAAACAAAAAGTATAGGATACTACTCAAAAAGTAAAATTAAAATAAGCAAACAAATAAAGTGAAAACTGAAAAGCAAGATGTGGGAGTTTACGCAGCTACTGGTGCATTACTCCTCCGATCCTTAATATAAGAGAAGATTCTGTTTTTAGTTTCATTTCTTTTATACTCCCTCCGTCCCGAAATATAAGCAAAAAAACTTATTTTCTTTATCCCAAAATATAAGGAAAAAAGACAACATTTTATTCTATATAATCTTGTTTTTTAAAAAAATCATTTTTTTCAATAAAAACTTTTGGTTATTCTCATGAAATTAAATGCAAATTACATTTAATGTTCTCTCTTCCATTTTTTCCATAACCAATAGTCAATAAAAATTGTTTTTACATCTTCCCGTGAAACTTATTCCAAAGAAAACACAAAAAACTATGCTACAAATTCTTATGCTTTAGTTTTTTTAATAAATGTGATTTTTCTTTTTTGCTTATAATTTGAAACGGATAGAGTATTTAGGACCGGAAGGAGTATTACATTATATGTATGGTTTTTTCCTTCTTTCTTTAATCAACTGAGAAGTATTGACCATAGTACTCACATCAAGCATTTAACTAACAGCAATCCACCTGGAAATCTGGAATTGAAAACTTTTCACGTTACTATCTGTACTCATATTACAAGACTGTTAGAATAGATATTGGAGTAAAGTAATTGCAAGAGTCATGTCAAGGAATATTATTAATAATTGGTTAAGGAGTGCTTAATTATTGCATTGTACTGTATAAAATATAAATTTTATTACTCTCTCCGTCTCATATTAGATGACCTAGTTGACTTCGACACATGTATCAATGCATATTTTTATCTTTCATATCTTCAATTCTCTACTATAAAAAATTATGAAAATTTAATATTTTAAAAATATTCATCGAGACAAATCCAACATCTTACATGATATTATTTATCTTTATGAATTAATAGAAAAATATGGTCAAAGTATGTTAAGTCAATAATGTATATTGTCAACTAGGTCATGTATTCAAGAACAACAGAGGGAGTATTAGTTATTAAAAATATTTAATTAACCTCTAAAAAAGAAAAATTTACATATTTACCGAAAGATAGGACGGGTGGGATTTAGGGTGGAAAAAAAAATGATTTATCCATCATACATGAATGAAAAAATTTAAAAGAGAAGTGATATAAAATTATGTGACTAAATTATTCTCTTTTAACTTCTACCGCGTGTATCCAAATTTTTTTGATTTGGAGTTCTGTCAAACTAAATATTTCTCTATAGTAGTATTGTTTCATTTAGAGGTAGAAAAGTTGGTCAATCGTTGTCTATAAGCCATCGCTTTCAATCAACCATAAACCTTTTGAGTTTAATTTAATCGCCACAAAATTACAATACATCTATACAAAGAGATGAGGGAGAGCAGTAACTCGCGATGGTCATGATTTCCATCAAGTTTTACAAGTTGATTAAAGTTTTGTTTGGGAGTTCGAAGCTGATGGAAAGGAAGGGTTTTGAGGGATAGAGATATATGGGAAAATTGAAAAATCTTTCATATTTTATGAAAGAGTATTTTTTGTAGAGAGTGATAAATTAATGTTTATGATTATTATATTTTTAATTTTAATAATATTATAACAACATATAATAGATTTGAAGAATTCATTGAGAAATTCTAACATGGTCACATGACCAAATAAAAAGTGTTTGGTCACACACACATAAAGAAATATTTTTTTAATGATAAGAAAGAAATTGATAAAAAAAATAAATGAATATTTTAAGGACCCAAACCTCTCAAAACTCTCCTCTAATACAATTTTTTAGTTCCCCAAATGAGGAGGGTTTTATATTTTAAAAAAAAATAAGCCCCAAATCCCCTGGTCTCAATGTCCTCTATTTCTTTCACTTACTCCTTCCTTTTTTTTCCGAACCCTCCTCTCCCTTCCCTTACAAACTCGCAAACAAAGCCTAAGAGTTATATAGCCGGTTATTTTATGGCATCATAAAAATAGTAAAAAAAATATTAATAAGGATTTATGGCTTGGTTAGGAAAGCAATTTTTGAGTCTTTAATGTATTAAACATAGGAAAAAGCCTGAAATTGATAGGTTTTTTTTTAACAAAAAGAAACTTATATCAGTCGACTTTCTTTTTTCTTTTTTTTTTATCAGTCGGCTTTCATTTAACTTAATACTAGTTTTTTTTTTTGAAAGGATTTAAATAGTAAGTTAACCTATCAAGATCTACTCTAAAAATATTTATAAAAAATGGTTATATATATTTTTAGTCTCTATGTCAACTTTTTGTTTTAGTCCCTCTTAAAAATTTCTTCAACTTTTAGTTCCTAAAACTTTTCCATCCTCACTATTGGTCCCTCCCTTAAAGTAAACTCATATGTAAAATTCATATTTTTGAATAAAATTTATAATAATATAAGAATTTTTCCAAAAAAATTTAACTTAGAAGTTTTTAACAAAACATGAATTAAATATGCATTTTTATATTTTTTACAGTTAAAAATTCATATTTAATTTATGTTTTACAATATTTTACACATTTCTGCACAACTTTATTAAAAAATACAAAAATTAACTTAAAAACAGGGATCAAATGTAGTGATTGAAAATTTTATAGATACTAAAAGTTGAAAGAAAATTTTAGAGGGACTAAAACGAAAAATCGGTATATTTATAGGGACAAAAAACATATTTAACACAAAAAAAAAAAAAAAAAAATTATTTTTTTAAAAAAATAAATATAAAAAAAAAAAAATAAAAAATATAAAAAAAAAAAAAAAAATATTAAAAAAAAAAAAAAAAAAAAACAAATTAGTATTTTAAAAATATCAATATAAATAAAAAAAATTACTAAATATAAATGTAACATTCTTAAAGTGTTTATATGTTGATTCAATGTATGATTTTAACAAACTTTTTGCATGAGTTAGACTAATTGAACTTCCATTTAAGGGTTTGACTTCTTGTTTCGTGCCATTTATGTTTTTTCATGAAGCAACAACAATCAGAAATCGAATGTTTGGAAACATATTTTTTATTTTCATCTTACGTTTTTATTTTTAAATTTAATATATAGAATATGTCCAAAACAAAAAAAAACAAAATAATATTTTGTTGTTTATCTCATTCAATCATTCAATGTCATGTCATACTTTTGTATAATTTATTTTAAAATAAATTTAAATGTTAAACAAAATTTACTTATAGAATACCAGTATCCAACCAAACTCTAAAGTATCTAAAAGTTTACCATAAGTATTTTCATTGTCATAATAATAAAAATAAAACACAATATTTCCGAAACCAAACATGTCTTTATAATTGCTCCAAGAAAGAAGAAATAAAAACATGTCTTCCTTTACATTTAATTTTTTCCTTTATGGAAAAAAGAAGATCTCTTTTTGTCAAATGATATCTTATTGAGTCTTGTTAACTAGTGTCTCCGGGACAATAGTTAAGGAAACAAAAAAAAAATTACATTGAAAACATAATTCTTTGCACTTTTTTAACTTTGACTACAAAAGTTTCAATATCTTTATACTATATTTGATTTCCTTAACCAGTGTCTCGGGGGCACTAGTTAACATTTTCCTATCTTATTTGTGGAATTTTGAGATCAATGCACGTGCATGACCCCTGATTTTCACATAAACATGACGATGCATGGACAGAGACCAGGAGCTTCTGTATGCAGCCATTTTCATGTTCAACTCACTGTGATTGCAGCTTTCCTTCAATATAGCATAAAAAAAAAAATTCAATGACAGGTTTTTACTCAAAATTTAAAAGAGATCCATTACTTTGGGAAAACGTGTGAAAGAGTAAAAGTAACCTCTTAAGGCAATTGAAATCATGGCCATTTATTAATTATCTTAAGCTTTTTATGACAATTTTATCTGTTTTAACCTTTCTTTTAAAACTAAGAGTATACCACAAGAAAATAGTGTTATTTCTTCTCCTCCACCATAACAAATCAAGATATGTACCACAAAAGGCTTACTTGAATCGGGTAAAACTAAGATCGATGCAGAAGTTAATCGTCTATTAAGTTTTTGGAAGTTCTCCTCACTCTAGGCATCCTACTAAAACAATTCTTCCTTATGGCTCAAATTGATCAAAGGCAACACTTAGAAAAACTTTCAATGAATCTACGATAATAACTGTTTGAGACGGTAAATATAGATTTTAGGAACAAACCGATAAAATTTAAGTCTAAAGTGTAAAATTCTGATGATTAAGAATAGAATTCGATATAAAAGAGAAATCATGTGAGAATAATGTTGAATAAAAGTTTTAGGGTTTTAGAGAGAAGAATATAATTGTTGAAATGTTTGATTGCTTTCATATGAGCCACAAAGGCAAGTTAAATACAATTATTAGGGGTCAAATAGTAAATTGGCATAAAATAAAACTAGTGATAGACTAGTAATTTCTTGTAAAACCCAAAAATTAAGTGTCTTAGGAGGGCCAACAACTATTTCTCTTTTGAAATATGTGTCTTACGAAACTTAGTACTTCTAACCATAACTCACAGTTTAACAACTTAGCAAATAGTTGCTTCTCCTTCAAGGTTCGCAAACTACTCTCAAATGCTCAATATGTTCTTCCTTTGTTCAGGAATACACTATAATCTTGTGTATGAAAACCATAACAAAAGAATCTAAGTAAGGATGAAAAATATATCTCATGCAATCCATAAATACTGATGGTACGTTTGTCACACCAAAAGACACAATCATACTCATAATGACCATAACGGATTTTAAAAGAAGTCTTCATATTGCACCATCAAACTTCTCACGAATGTGATGATAACTTACTCCCAAATCTACTTTACTTAACACACATTCACCTCTCAACCAATCCATCGAGTAATTTATCCTAAGAAAGGGATATTTGTTCTTAATTGTGACTTTATTTTTTATTTTTTTTTTATTTTTTACTTTAATTGTGACTTTATTAAGTTGCACTAATTCACACACAAACCCATATAATCATATTTCTTCTTCAGTAACAACGCTAGTGCACCCAACGGATAATAGCTAATCTTAATGGACTACTTTATCTAAAAGCTATTCTAATTGCGTCTTAAGTTTTGATAATTCTAAGGGATACATTATGTAGTCAACTATTTAAAATGGATCATATACTTGTCACAAATTCTAAGCTCTTCTAATTTCTTTGTCAGTAACAACACGTCATCATATCATCATCATTACACAATTCACAATTTACACTTAGTTAAACAATGTTTCGTTCACATATCATTAATTAACTCAACTATTACTCATCACATTCTCATCATTAAATACTCATCATCGTATAACCATTTACAAGCCAACATTCCATAATTCATCAATTGACTACTTTATTCGATCTCCAATATTCACATATCATAAGTTACTTGCTCATACGTACTTATCATTCACACATGTTATCCCTATGTCCAATATCACATTAGTTCAAGCATCACAACCTTTATTCATTTTGAAAACACTAGCTCAATCTAACAAATTTTTAAGTTTCAAAATCGATTCCATTTTGTCTTAAAATCACTTAAAACGATTCAATCCAAAGCAAGCATTGATCACATATCATTTAATCATCAAAGGAATACCCAAGAGTACACGAGACCATCCCCCAAGCACCCAAAACACAAAACAACAAAATTGTTGTTCTGTGCAGGGCGCCTAGCGCCAGCCTGTGCCTGTTAAGGTGTTGACTCTCTGTAACTGGGCGCCTAGCACCCAAGTTGCAGCGCCAGCGCTGCGAAAGGCCCTTAAACTCATGTTTGTGAAGGTGAGAAAAACACAAGAAGGGAAGATTGAATTGTGTTAGCTTTTTCTTCGTTTCTCCTACTGATGTCACAGTTCAGAAGCAACTGACAATTAGCTTCTGAAGTAGTGATCAAAGACTTAATGTGCAGCGGATAAAAACAGAGTAAGAGAGATAGAAGAAGGACACAAAACAATTATACAGGTTCCTTCCACAAACCGGAAGTAGTCATGTCCCCCTTGCACTTTCAAGGAGATTTCACTAACAATGTAATCTCAAATTACAAGTACTCAAGCACACAAGCAAGAGATTTCCAATGCTCAAGCACACAAGCAAGAGACTTTCCTATGCTCTAGTACAACTACAA
>Ga0228710_1008721_pt1 | contig 14412 bp, 18 predicted proteins | sample MedpolnodulmetaG_FD_177995 | JGI IMG/M metagenome (GOLD analysis project Ga0228710, IMG submission 177995) | Root nodule microbial communities from Medicago polymorpha collected in Santa Monica, California, United States - pink nodules | ecosystem: Host-associated > Plants > Roots > Nodule...
AACTTTTTTTCTTATATATTTTTTTTTTTTTTGGTTACATTATCCTACAGTTTAAACCAATTGAGTTAACCAACCCATTTTGAAGATATGATGCTATATTGTATTTATTGACGCTCGTAAACATTTTATCAATGAAAAATAATACATGTTTTAACAATTTTTAACTCATTTCCTTCAAAATAAATAAAGATTAACTCATTAATTTATGTTGACTGAAAAAACAAAACTCATTAATTTCTGAGTCAAAGGAAAAAAAAGTCATATTTAATACTACTTATTTCACTTTTGACTAAATTATTTTTTTTTTTAGAAAATTATCAATTAATTTACTAAAATATCACAAAGAGATTATGTTTATAGAAGAGCGTTTATTAAATTAATCTTAAAAAATATAATACTAAGACGCCACTTTGTAATATAACAAAATATATGAATTATTTTACACATGCATGAATTCAGTCAAATCATACTAAATGTTTTTTTTTAAAAGAAAATCATATTAAATGTTATTAGTAAATTATTATATCAATTGTAATATCATTTTTTTAAGGAATTCTTATAATATCATTATATGGTGAATTCTCCTTCTCACTTATTTATTCATTATCTCTTTCATTCTTAATCTCAAACTAAAAATAAGCTCCATCTCGACCAATATTTTGTGTTCTTCCTTTTGATTATTGAAGAACCACAAAGGTTGATATATAAACAGTGATAGAAAGCAATTTAATTTTTCGTATTAGTTTTTTTCCTTCCCTTTTCATCTTCTATATGTTTCTTTGGAATTTTGTAGTTTTGGGACTATACATAAAATCAACATTTAAATTTTAATTTCAATTCCTTACGAATTTATCATCTCACTGGTTTATATTGAAGTATGCAAATTTTTGTTCCTTATGGTTTTTCTTGATTCATAATTCTTTCAAGTTAATTTTTTACTCCTATATGTTTCATCCGGCTAGAATTCATAACAATGCATGTCCTACCAACTGAGTTATGTTCACGGGGACAAGTTGATTTTGATATATGTTTCAAATTCTTTGCGTTGTTATTTAAAGTGAGATGTGATCGAAGTTTCTCTTGGGTATTTTTTGAATGGGCTATTTCCTTTTTATGTTTATTAAACATTGTTGTTCCATTAGTTTTTTCTTATATTTTGTGTTTTATGAAAGCTTAGCATCTATAACCGAGTAGTCCTCTAAAAAAAACAAAAACTTTAACTGAGTAATCAAGTTTTGAAGCCCTAAAATTTTGGTTTTTCTTATCTTGTAAAAATGTCTATTATTTTTTTAAAAAAAATATTGGGAAATGAGATCAAATGATTCATATTTACAATTATGTTTCAATCGTTCTCATCATAAGTTGAATTTTAATTTTTATTGGTTTATTAAGTCAAGGCTTTTGTTGAAAATTTTCTCATTGATTTCTCTGATGGTCTAAATTTTTTATTGACTTGAAAACACAGAAGATGAAAAGAGTATATGCTGACAGGCCAGTGATTGATCGTGAAACTATTCACAAATATCTGCAAAAGGTGAAGGTAAGTTTTCAATGTTTTTTTTAGCAAAGATAAAACCAATTCATTTCATTAAAGAGTAACAAGTATAAACGAGATAGTACGTCATAAAAATATGGGGGTTAGAGTGGCATAAGGAAGCTTTAGCTATGTTATGAGCTACCTTATTTGTTTGCCTTCTGACATTACTCACAATAAAATTATTGCGAGATAACAAAAGATCCTTACATCTAGAAATAAATCTCCAAACTCGTGGAGTAGAGTTGGAATTAATAGTGTCAATAAGTAACCTACAGTCGGACTCAAAGATATCAGATGTCATGTGACGATTAATAACAATGTTTATGCCTCAAATAAGCTTAACGTTTCAACTACTGATGGAGTAAAATTGAAAAAGGAATACTTTGAGAAGCCTAACAACAACGCCCCAGAGGAGTCTTTAAAGCATGTGTCAAGACCCGTAATAGTATTGTTATTGAAGAATTCACAATCCACTTTACATTTCACCGTGAGATGCGGAGGTTTTTCCCACAATGTTTGTTGATGTGTACCCTGACTCGGTTGCTTTGCTTTTTGCATATACATCCATTCTTGGAGAGAATTTTTACCACGCTGCACAATAGATCCGCAAGGCGTGTTTGTTCCTTCCCATAACTTGGTATTTCAACTTTTCCACATATTCTATAGAATCACGGACACCATCTCTTGTTGTTGAACCAAGATCCTGTTAAAGAAATCAAAGAGAAGACTAGTAAAGTCGTTAGCAATACACAATAAATTACATACAATGTTGTCCAATTAATTCCCAACACTTCATGGTTGTTGGGCACACTAGAAAAAAGTGTGAATGTGTATTTCAACCAACTATTCACAATGCACACATGTATCGTCGATTGAGACCCTTCCCTAACAAGCGGGAACGTGTAGAAAGACAACTATGATCCATACACCTAAACATAGACCGGATTCTAGGTGGGATCTGTTGTTTCCATAATGCATTCCAATTACGAGAAGTGGTGACAGAAGATGAGGAAATTTTGACTTTCATAGACATGCATAACTTGTAGGCTGATTTGACATTATAGATACCATTCACAGAGTGATTCCATACGTGAGTATCATGAAAGTTACGCGAATGGAGGGGCAAATCTTTAATGGTCAAAGCATCTGCGATGGAGAATAAGTTGTTGACAACATTGTTATTCCAAGAACTCATATCTGAACTCAACAAGTCATATACAGTTAATGATTCCATATTGGGTGGAGAGGAAGTAGACGGTTTAAGTGTACGGAGAGTGTGAATCCATGGAGAGGACCAAACATTAATTTGTGAACCATCGCCAATCTTCCATTTATAACCCAAAGTGATAAGGTTTTGGGAACTCTAAATGCTCCTCCATGTAAATCCTGAATTGTGACCAATATTTGCATCCAAGAAATCCCTTCTAGGGAAATATTTGGCTTTGAGAATACGAGTAAGTAAGGAACTAGAATCATTGAGGAGTTTCCAACCTTGTTTACCAAGCATAGATAAATTGAAAGCTTCCATGTTTTGAAAACCGGTCCCCTCTGAACTTTTGTGCAAGGTAAGCTTATCCCATCTCATCTAATTAATTCCTCCACGACCATTTTCTTATAACCCTAATAGAATGAATTCATTATTCGTTAAATCTCATAACTTAAGGTGGAAGGAAGGAGAGGTGGAAGGAAGGAGAAAAGGACCATATAATAAGACAGAATAGCTTGAGCAATGATTTAATGAGAACTTCTTTACTTTCCCGAGCGTGAAAGAGATCGAGAGCTCCATGATTGGCATTTTTTCCAGATTCGATCTTTGCGGTAGTTAAATATTGCTTTCTTACTTCTGCCAATCATCGAAGGAAGACCAAGATATTTACCGCTGCCAATGATTTATGTGACACCTCATGAGATGTATTCTTACTAAAATCTACAGTTGACTTGCTAAAATTTATGGCTTGACCAAGTGCAACTTCATAGCTAAAGAGAATATCTTGGAAATAATTTGCTTCCGTTGTAGCGGCTTTGCAGAAGAGAAAGTTGTCATCTGCAAAAAGAAGGTTACTGATAGGAGGTGCTTGTCGACGGATACAAATACCATGAATCATTCTTGTGAAATGGTCATGTTTAATAAGAGCGGAGAGGCCCTTCTTTACGGAGTGATTGGACCGATGTGATCTCCTCTAAAAGGACATGACACTCAATAGAATTTACGCACATCATAATCCAGGTTATCCAACGATCTCAAAAACCCATCTTCTTCATAATATCACTAAGGTAAGACTAGTTAAGACTATCATAGGCTTTGGAAATATCAAGCTTAAGCGCTACCTCCCCCTTTTTTTTTTACCTTTATGCTTGTATTTCATAAATAAGAAGTTCAAACGCAGACAAAACGTTATCCATAATAGAACGGGTAGGTACAAATGCAACTTGCTCAGGAGAAATGAAATTCCCAATCATAGGCCTAAGACGATTAGCCAAAACTTTTGGAGATAATTTTGTAAAGGACATTGCATAAAGAAATATGGTGAAAGTCTTGATAGTTTCCGGATGATCACATTTAGGAGCCAAAACAATGTGAGTATCGTTGAGATGGGAAGGGAAAGCACCTGAATTCAACTAGGAGGATGCGGAGTCAAACAATTCCTCTTCTAAATCACCCCAAAAATGCTGATAGAAACTCGAATTAAGACCGTCGGGACCTAGAAACTCGTCGGGATGCATACTAAAAATTGCCTCCTTAAATTCATCCTTTGAGAAAGGTCTTGTAAGAAGCATATTATCATCATTAGACCCGCAAGGCTGGATGGGCGTGAGAACATGCTGCTGATCGCCTTGGACTTCTTGGAAGATAGTAGAGAAATAATCACGGACATAATCTTGAATTATATATTCTCTTACGCATACAGTAGAAACTCTTTAAATTAATACTCCGTAAATTAATAAACTCTCTAAAATAATAAATTTGTTCGGTCCCGACTTGGGTCAATGTAAAAAATTGAAAAACTCGATAAAATAATAAGATAATAATTTTTCAGGAGATCCCTTTATAATTTTCGGTCCCAAGAAAATCATAAATTAATAATTCATAGAAACTGAAAAAAATATATTACACTCTATTGAAATATGATTCAATAGTTGTTTGTTTTCCTTTAAAGTTCAAGTTTGTTTGTAGCTCATCTCTAACTTTTCTTATTATATCCAATAGTTCAGGTGTTGTATTGTATTTTTCCAATGCATATGAACACAGTAGTTACTAATTTACGTTGAGTCCCAAGGTTCGCTGCAACGTAATTCTAAGAGGCATAAACTAATTTGCCTTTTTGTTTGGTATGTACTATATAATTACTTAAAAACTCTTTAAATTAATAATTATTAATTTATCGATAAATTAATAACTCGCTAAATTAATAAATTTCTCCGGTCCTGACATTATTAATTTATAAAGTTTCTACTGTATATGTTTTCAATATTGAATTTATATATTCTCTTACACATATATGTTTTCAATGTTGAATTAATTAAGCAAAGTTTCGAGTTTTGATGAGTCTAATAGATCTTTTCCCTGCAGGTTCGATTTGTACATGATCCTTGTGTGTTTCTGTCGTTTGTAAAATTAGTGATAATGTATTTAAAAAGAGAAAATACTCTTGATGATGTCAATCGAGAGGTACGTGTTTTATTGTTTATGCCTTTTATTTTTCTTCTTTTCTCTTGTGTGATACTCTTTTTAATTATGATTTAAATTCTTCAGGTTGGTTTACTATTTGAAGGCTATGCTGAAGATCTTATTGATGAGCTTATTTATTACCTTCGGGTACGTGGCCAGTGATGATAATATATATATATATCTATCAGCAATTCAAGATTGTTGCAATTTTGTCCGAAGATATGGTTTGAATATGGAGGTTATCTATTGTTTTTAGATACAATTTTTTTTGGACAAAAATCTATTGTTTTTAGATACAATTTTAATGTTTGCAATGTGCAAGATTTGATAAGCATTCGGTTAAATGGGATTTAATCATCTATCATATTGTGAAGATTTTGTGTAAAATGGTTATCCATTAAATTAATTTATCAATAACAATAAGTCTAAAATTTTCTCCTCAAAAGATAATAAAAAAAAATTTCTAAAGTTTTCACTAGATTTGTGAAATGAATATTGTTCACTGATTGATATGAGTGTTAGCATCGAGTTTAAGTTATTTGACTCTTATATTATCCATTAAGTTTTAAATATATCCTTTTGTAACCTTTTGTAATGTCAAGTATTTGATATTCTATGAAACTTTAGCCATTTTTATTAATCTCTTTGTTAGTATCTTTCGTTGTTGAGTTTCTAAAGCCATAAGTTTGGTAATGTTGTTTGATTGATTTGATTTTTTAATTGGTGATCTCGTGATTTATTAATTTGTGTCACTGTTTTTCATTGCAAAACAATCGGTTTACAAGTTTCGCTCTCCTAATTTGTCGGTCAAGAACCTTTGATGCATTATTTTATTATGTTTTTGGTGACGGATATTTGAAAATTAAAGTTTAGTTCGTCTTTTGAGAATAAAAAGGTCAGTGATCCACCTCTTACAGGAAAACAATGTTGTGCTGGCTGTTTGTGTTTGGTATGCTTCAGCATGCTTTGGTTACTATTTTCCACCGAAGGACGATGCTTGGTTTGTACGTGGTTTTATCAATTATGCTTATTTGGTTTGGTTTGCATTGGTTTTTTGTTGGATTTAATTTGATATGTTGGTTCTTCTTTATGATTGTTTTATTCTTTTTGGTTTCTTCTCATTGATTGTCTCTCTTTCTTTTGATTCTTTTTTGTTTGATTGATCTTCTCCATATTGGTTTCTTCTGTTTGGTTATTTCTTTCTCTCTAATTATTCTTATGTTTGATTGCACTTCTCCCTGTTGATTATTTTGTTTGATTGCATTTCTCTTTGTTGATTCTTTTCATTAATTTTGATTTTGATTGCAATTCCCCCTATTGATTATTTTGCTTGATTGCACTTCTACCTATTTAATTGTTTTGTTCAGTTGCTCCTCTCTCTATCGGTATGTATGGTTGCTTCTCCCTCCCGGTTCTTTTGTTTGGTTTGGTTTGGTTTGGTTTGACTTAGTTCTTATGTTTGGATGGTTTCTTTGGCTGGTTGATGGTGATGATTCTTGTTGCTTTCTCTATTATGATAATTCACTTTGGTTGCTTCTCTTCATTAGTTTTGATATCAGCTGATTTAGTTTGTTTTTTGGGTTAATTTGTAACAAGTTTAAAGCTTAGTAAGTTTTAGCTTAAAGGGTAGTGTTAGAACTTTATATTATTTAATATATGGTTTTTGTATTTTATTTTATTTTACAAACTCACAATACTTCTTGTTGATGCATCATGCGTTTCAGGGTATATGTTAGATAATAAAGTATTGAGTTTAAATTATTGAGACTCGATATTACTAAATTAGCAGACTATTAAGATTTATATATATTCCATTGTAACCTTTTGTAATTCCAATAAATTGGTATTCTATGAAACACTGGTCATTTTTGTTCTTCAATATGATTATCCATATTGTTAACAATGAGATGTCAAAATCAAGTTTGTAATAATTGGGACTTGAAAGGTAGTTAACGTGTTATTTGATTACCATGAGACAAGCTCTCAGTTCATTTTTCATTACACAACATGGATTTAAAGTCCCTCTAATAAAACATGGATTTAAAGACCGCAATTTTAAAACCATTTTAGGGAAAACCGTCTTACAACATAATGGTTTCCATAGCCGTCTTTGTTAATCTCTCAAATCCTTGGACTTAAATTACACATTGGTTTTCAAAGCCGTTTAAACTTTCATTAAGGTGACAATGCTTTCTTTGTCATAGAGCATGGTCTCTTGAAGGATTCAAACGATCTAGGTAGAGCACACAACAAGAGTATGATTTTGTCTTCATCTTCAAGATGCACTTCAATGTTCTCCAAATCATCAAGGATTTTGTTGAACTTCATTAGTTTATTTCATGATGGTCTTTGACTCCACCATATTCAACGAGTAGTTTTTGATTTAGGAATTCCCTATGAGTCAAAGACTTGGTCATATACAATGACTCCAACTTTGCCCACACGGCCGCCGTGCATGGTTGTCTCCTTTGTGACATCTCTAGTAACTTTGTCCCTAAGGCACAAGACAATAAGATGCATTGTCTTTGTCCCTCCAACTTGTGGGGGGATATTACACAATGATAGTTCAAATGATAATAAGGATAATAGTGAGAAAACTTGTACTACATGACATTGTTTTATCTTATATAATTCAATATGAAAAATAGATTTCTCCAAATTCTCTCATTAGCCTGCATAAAAAAGAAGTTTGAGTTCCCAAGTTCATAACATTGTTTTATCTTATATAGTTTATCTAATATAAGCTATTTGGATAGAAAGATCACAAATTTCAAAACACCAACAATTATTTGGCCATGATTATGTTTATCATATCCTTAGAGGTTAAGCATAACAACTTTCTTTCTATTGAATGTGTTAGAATAATAGGCCTTGCATTTCCATTCCTTTTGATTTGTATATATACAATCAGAGTTTGACCAATATTAATCAATATTGATCCTATACATTCATGACTAATCAATGTTAATCAATTTACACTTAATTTACAATAATGATATTTTAATACTTTTATATACCCCAACGGGTATAATATATAACCCCAATGGGTATATAGACCAATACACCCTCGTAGTCGAAACTGGAGGTTGACGAATGTTGAGACTATCACGAAAGTCATGAAAGAGTTGCAACGGAAGACCTTTGGTGAAGATGTCAGCAATTTGATAACGTGAAGGAACATGTAGAATTCCTATTTGTCCACGGGCCACCTTTTCACGCACAAAATGAATATTCATCTCGATGTGTTTGGTGCGCTGATGTTGAACAGGGTTGCCAGAAAGATAAACCGCACTCACATTATCACAATAGATCAAAGCAGCTATTGTGATGGGGCAATGTAGTTCCAATAATAAATTTCTAATCCAACAAGATTTAGATACTACATTTGCGACTCTGCGGTATTCAGCTTCTGCACTAGACCGAGAAAGTGTGGGTTGGCGCTTGGCAAACCAAGAGATTAAATTATCACCAAGGTAGACACAGTAGCCAGAAGTGGATCTTCTAGTGTCTGGACAGCCGGCCCAATCTGCATCAGTGTAAGATACTAGTTTGTTGACAGAAGAGGGATATAAATGAAGGTCGAAATCAAGAGTGTCGTGAATATACCGAATGATACGTTTCAAAGCCGACATATGTTGTGTTTTAGGATCATGCATGAATAAGCATACTTGTTGAACAACATAGGAGATACCAGATCTTGTGAATGTTAAGTATTGCAAAGCACCTGCAAGACTCTGATATTCTGTCGGGTCATGATATGAATTCCCAGAAGAAGCACTGAGTTTTGCCTCGGTATCAACCGGTGTAGATGATGACTTGCAAGAAGACATGCCAGCTCATTCTACAATCTCCTCTGCATATTTCTTTTGGGATAAGAAAAGACCACCTGTATGTTTAGTGACAAATATTCCTAGAAAATAACTCAGAGGACCCAAATCCTTCATGGCAAACTGAACACTAAGTTTAAACATAATAGAGTTACGTAGAGCATCAAAAGAAGCAGTGAGAATAATGTCATCAACGTAAAGGAGAATATAAGTTGTATCATTACCATGATGGTAAATGAATAAAGAATGACCAGAGATGTTGTGAAAGAAACCCAATGTGGCAACATAGTCAGTGAATCTTTGATACCAGGCACGAGGTGCTTGTATGAGTCCATAAAGTGATTTTTTGAGGAGACAGACATGCTCAGGATGTTGGGAGTCATGAAAGCCAGGAGAATGGTTCATATATACCGTTTCATCAAGATTTCCATGCAAGAAAGTGTTCTTGACATCTAGTTGATGAAGACACCACGACTTGGATAAAGCAATGCTAAGAACCATGTGAATAGTGGTCGGTTTAACAACGAGGCTGAATGTTTCACCACAATCAATACCAGATTGTTGATTTGCACCATTACCTACAAGACGAGCTTTGTAACGCTCAAATGAACCATCAGATTTCTTCATGTGCCTAAAAACCCACAAACTTCAAATAACATTAGCATTAGAGGGACGAGGAACTAAGTTCCACGTCTTATTTATTAATAAGAGCATCATATTCGTCTTTCATGGCCATCTTCCAATTGTGATCTTTTAATGCATCAATTGGGTTTGTGGGTAAAGGAGAAATGGATTGAGGGGTTGATGTGTGTAGGTTGAAAAGTTGACGAGGTTTAAAAATACCATGTTGGGAGCGGGTTTTCATTTGAGGAGAAGGAGGTGCATGTGGGGAGACATGTGTGATTATATGTTGAGGTGGGGAGGTAGGAGAAGTTTGTGTTTTGGAAGTCGGTGTTAGGGAAGGAGAATTTATATGGGATGTGGGTGTAGTTTGAGAGGTAGTGATATCTTGGGCCGTAGGTGATGATTGAGTGGGAGATGATTGTTGGGCCGTATGTTAAGGTCGAGAAGGAGAGATGTGTCGAGTCATGGGTGAAGGTGGAGAAGGAGTAGTTATGTGGGGAGAAGGGGTCGTTTGAGGTGTAGTATATAATTGTGAGTGAGCAAGAGGGAGTATGCCGTCATCTAAGAAATTGTAGTTTGGCACTGTAGGAGCATTCATTGTAGAAAACGGAAAAGTATTTTCCTCAAACAGAATGTTCCTAGAGATAATGACTTTACGACTCGACAATTCATAACACTTATAACCTCTATGATTAGGCGGATAACCTAGAAAAACACATGGTGTAGACCGAGGTTGGAGTTTATTTCTAGTGGTGGATGGAATGAGGGGATAGCAAACACAACTGAATACACGAAGGTGTGAATAAGCTGGGTCTTTTTGGTAGAGAATTTTTGTGGGTGATTGAAGATTAAGTTTCTTATTTGGAATTATGTTGTGTAAGTAAGTGGCCATTTAAAGAGCATGATGCCAAAATATTGGAGGAATAGAGGCATGAGCAAGGAGGGTGTAGATGATGTTATTTATTTTACGAATTTTTCTTTCAGCTTTTCCATTTTGAGGGGAGGTGTGAGGACAAGAAAATCTAAATGACATTCCATTTTGTTCACAAGATTTTTAAAAAAGATTGTTATCATATTCTTTGCATTGTCAAATTGAAAACATTTTATTTGGCGTTCAAATTGTGTTTGAATGTGAGCACGAAATTGTGAAAAAATGGAATAGACTTGTGATTTGTTGCTGATTGGAAAAGTCCATAAAAAATCGGTGAAGTCATCAAGAAATAACACATAATAATGATGCCCCCCTGAACTTAACACCGGAGAGGTCCAAAGATCACTATGAACGATGTCAAAAGGCATACAAGTAAATGACAGAGAATTGGAAAAAGGAAGTTTTATTTATTTCCCAAGTGGACAAGACTGGCAAAAGAAATCATCACGAAACTTATAACATAACAAAAATTTATTTCAATGAAGAGAATTTAAAACAGGAGCTCCTGGATGTCCTAGACGACAATGCCATAACTCGGCAGATGAAGCGGCAAAGGCTGATGGTGGTGGCGGGGTTGCGGTTGTTTGTTGGCTTGTGGGAATAGGGTAAAGGTCACCAGAACTGTTACATATCATTAAAAGTGTTCCTGTCTAAAAATCCTTCACAAAAAAACCGAAGGGATCAAATTCAACAAGAAATCATTATCAATTGTAAACTTTCTGATAGAAACAAGGTTTTTAATAAGTTTTGGTGCATGTAAAACGTTGTTAAAGTTAGGGAATTAGGTAAAGATGCATGACCAGAACCTACAACAGGAATATGATGACCATTACCAATAGTAATATTATTACTCATATTAAAATAAGACGCGAGGTTACCTCTATTGCCCTTCATATAAGGAGTTTCTTCGTTGTCCATATACCGTTGATCATCAGGGTGGAGATAGAGAAAGTATGCATAGCAGCCTGGATGTCCGTCGGAGCATAGTATTGTGGTTCTTGCTGACCGGTGGAGACCGATGGAGTAGTGACAACATTGGCTTAATGAGGCCTAGGACTAAGTATGCCAGACTATTTTGGTGGTGCACCTGTTGTCGGGTATAGACATGGTGGAGTTGCCCATGGCTGCCATGGATACGCCCACGGCTGCTATTGATAGGGAGATGGAAACCACAGTGGTTGTTGTGGCTGAGAGCAGCCTCTACCATTGCTCCTTCCACGGCCACGACCTCTGCGACAATTATTTCTACCACCGCGAGGGTTACTTCCGCGACTGTTGTTGTTGTTGCGATTGTTACCAGCCGATGCAGAAGCATCATCATGAGAAGATAAGAAAACTGAGTTATCAACAATAGTGGCTGCCTTCTTGGGTTTGGAGGTTTTGCTCTAAGATAATCATGGAGCGAGCTTTGTAAAAAGAGGGAAGAGAGTCACCGTGACAAATTTGGGAACCGACTGTGGCATAAGCATCAGTGAGGCCAGAGATGAGCTGAAGCACTAGCCTCTAATTGGACACGGGAGCACCAACATTAGAGAGTTGGTTAGAGAGAGATTTGAGATGTTGACAATAGGTGGAGGCATCAGGAAATAGCTCCATACGAGCATTTGAAAATTCCTGCTCTAGATAGAGAGCACGAGAATTTTTATTATCATAAAAAAATATTGAACAACTGATTCCATGCTTGTTCTGCAGTGGAATCTCGTTCAATAGTGGTGTGAAGGAGACCATCCGATATAGTGTCGTAAATCCATTGTAGGACAACAACATCTAATCGTTTCCAGAAATTAGGATCAATGGTTATTAGGTCAGGAGAGGTTGCAGCTTCGGTGGGGATGATATGATCAATTACTTCATGAACACGGGCATGGATTTTGAACAGTTCAGACCACGTGTTATATTGACCCTTTTCAATACTCAAGGTAATTTTGATGAAATTTGTGATGTTTGAAATGGTGAAGGCGAGGTGGTTAGGAGGTGATGTTGTTGTTGCCGAAGCTGTAGATTGAGAATGAGGGGACGAGTTTTTGGTAGGGGAAGAGGGGATCGATGAGACACCGGACATGATGAGATGTTTTTGGGTGATCAGATTTTTTTAGAAGAGAAAAGGGGAGAGAGCGGCAGGTGTGGGTGTTTGGGAGGGAAAGGAGGTCGGCAGCGGTAGGGAAAGAAATTAGGGTTCTTGGATCAGTATCTGATGCTTACTGATACCATGTTAGAATAATAGGCCTTGCCTTTCCATTCCTTTTGGTTTGTATATATACAATCAGAGTTTGGCCAATACTAATCAATATTGATCATATACATTCATGACTAATCAATGTTAATCAATTTACACTTAATTTACAATAATGATATTCTAATACTTTTATATCTCCCAACGGGTATAATATATACCCCAATGGGTATATAGACTAATAGAATGTATGAATTCTACAATGCTAGATTTCAAGATCCTTCACTTCTTCAAAGTTTCTGGAAAACTTAGGAATGTTGATAGGAATAATGTTATGGTTCTCTGGAACCCTCTTGCTAGAGGTAGAAATATAAAGGCAAATACGGATTGTTCTGTTTTAGGGAATCTGATGGACGAATTGAAAAGTGCATCGAATCGTAACAAGTAATAAAGTAGTAAGTTTATCATATCCATAAGGATTGTCGTTCAACTTAGAAATTTACGGAATTTATTTGAGTAAAAATAGTAAAAGAGATAAATGGGTTACAAAAAAATTTCATTATCCTGCACAATGCGAGATTAGGTTGTTTGATTCATGTATTATTTGGTGATTATGGTATCCTTGAATCTCATATGCCTTCTTTGTTGGAATTAATGTGGTTAATTAATAGTTTATGGCTTTTCTTGATTCAAGAGAGTATCATATGTCCCTATGATATAATCGTGGGAAGTATAAATTGATTTCGCCGCAATTTAAAACAATTATAATTGTGGCGTTCCCCTAAAGATAAGTTAAAACCCTAACAATCATACATCAATTAAAAGAGATTAATTTAGAAAATAATCAATTTACTATTGTCTTGTTTGGATGGATGTAGTATTGTCGGCCATATACCTCCACCTAGAAATCAGGTCAACCGATAATTGAAAAGCATTGAGTATGTACATATACAAATTAAATCAGACGCTTAAATCATAAGCTGAATAAAAACTTGTATTAATTGAATCCAGCAAATAAAAAGAGGTTCATTGTGGAATCCTAATCAAGAGAGGTTTAGTTGTTAATGACAACCGACGTCATTACAAAATAATAAAATATACCCTGGAGAGAACAAGAGGATGAGGAAAACCGTCTTTCTTGAAGCTCTAAAGTTTGACCCTTTCCTTGTACCACTAGCTTTATGAATGAATAAAAGTATGTACACGGGTCTCTATTTATACTGCATCAATAATTACTGGTTAAGAGAAGAGAGTTTGGCTTTTTCCTCCGATCCAGCTTGGAAAACAAGCTAAAAATGCATTTGTCCACAGAAAAGCACAGGGGCACATGGCAGGACATGCAAGGAAGCATGAGGCAGACATAGAGTCTGTCTTATGCACAAGGGCGCATGAGTCAGTAGCTCAAGTAAAAAATTTGTAGTTGTTCTTCCTCTATCGAGCGATGTCCTTGGTCAATCTTTATACCTTTGATGCTTCATTTGATGTCTTGCTTTGTCGATTTACATTATTTCTCCCCAAAAAGACTTAAAACATCTAAGGAGTTGCAGGATTTAGGATAAAAGTGAATTACAATGATTCAAATGAAAACAATCCAAAATGTTCCTTAAACCATTGACAACTCCTCTAAATGATCTCTTATTTGTCTTCAAA